>VFSW01000381.1_pt1 | contig 64055 bp, 48 predicted proteins | sample 5358111 | NCBI WGS metagenome assembly VFSW01 (sample SAMN11554181, study PRJNA540505) | mine drainage metagenome | isolation source: sediment from site ElyBrook_90M | place: USA: Ely Copper Mine, Vershire, VT | collected 2017
TCCGACAGTAAATCGGCACTGCCCTTCGGTCTCGGCACAGGGGATCTCCTGTGCCTATTATTGCATTCTTTATACAGAGGTCTATAATGCCTTGATGACCGATAGCCAGCGTAGCGAGCAGAGTGGGTTCGCCAATTTGGTGAAGGGCACATTCGGCATGTTCAGGAATCCGACCGCGCATGAAGCCCGCACTCTTTGGGCCATGAGCAAGGGGGACGCTGAGGACCTTCTATCGCTGGCGTCTTTGATTCACAGGCGACTTGATACGGCAGCCGTTTGAAGTCGAGACGCCGCGATCGATGCTGGCCTCGTCGCCAGCAGAGTTACCATGTTTTGAACAATCCTACTTCTGGCTGTCCCATGTCGGGGACGTTGTAATGGTGGTTTTCTTTCCTCAAAGTGCCCGTCTCACAGCACCAATGGAGATCAATGCGGCGAAAACGTTGAGAATACGTTCGGCGACAATTTCCGATCGCAACAAGCCCCCGACCTCAATGTTTCGTTCCTGTGCGGCTTCCGTGAAATTGGCGGATGAAACGAATGCGATACGTCCGTCGATCACAACGCATTTGGCATGAAGAACCGCCTTCGGTTTTGTGTCGATCGCGATGGCCCGAGCGTCGAAACAAATCTCCGGCAAAGCTTTATCCCCCGGCCAATGCTCGGTGCGAAAGCGATAGGCGAAGGCGGCGATGAGCTCGCTGTCGCAATCCCGGCTTTCCGGGCCATGTGAACCGCGTTGCGTGGCTGCCTGCTGTTCAATGCGCCATAACCCTATCATGCCTAGCCGTTCAAGCACAGGTCATCACTTTATGACCGTCGGACGGCGCGTCGTCGAGCGAATCATCCGAGAAAAACCTAGCGGCGAACCGCTGGACGACCCGCATGCCGGAAAAAATCCGGCGGTCGTCGCATTGGGTAAGCTCAGGGGAGCTAAGGGCGGCGCGGGCCGCCGCCTTTTCCCCAGCCAAACGGAAAGCGATCGCCAAAAAGGCGGCTGAGGCGCGCTGGGCGTCCCGGCGCGAGATAGCGGACATTACGGTTCGACATCCTCATAAGTAATCTTGTAAATAGGCACACAGTAGTATGTGATTTGTCCGGTTTTATTTAGAGGCTGAATTATCCCGAGCGCCTCAAGTTTCTTCAGGTCCGACCTCGCCGTCGGGTATGTTACATTGAAGGCCGCTTTGTATTGATTTACGGTTATCACTGGACTTGAGAAAAGCATGTCGACAAATTTAGACAATCGGACGCTCCCACCCCTCAGCCGGGCGTGAAAATCGCGATGAAGGGCCAGGAGTTTGTCGCACCGTTTCTCCGTGTCGATTGATTGAGACACGACGCCCTCCAGGCAAAAGCGAATCCAAGGCTCCCAAGCTCCGTGTGTGCTGACGCTCAAGAGTAAGTCCATGTATTCTCTCTTCCTCTTTTCGAAGAAAGCGCTCATATAGAGCCATTGGCTAGAGAGGCCACACCATTCCGCAATTGTCAACGAAAGAAGAAGTCTTCCTACGCGGCCATTGCCATCACGGAAAGGGTGGATTGCTTCGAATTGGTAATGCGCGAGGAAGGCTCTGACTAGCGGATCAAAGTCATCGGTGGAATGTAGATACAGTTCGAACGCATTTAGCGATTCATCAAGGTTCTGAGGTGGCGGAGGAACGAATCTGGCGGGCCAGCCGATCTGATTTTGAATCTTCCTAAACTCGCCTGGCCTCTGATCCGAACCTCTTACCCCATCCATGAGGACGCCATGCAACTCCCTAATTAGGCGCAGTGACAGAGGTAGATCGCTTGTTCCATCCAGTCTCAACCTCAGCGCGCGACGGTAATTGAAGACCTCGCGGAAAGCGTTATTGGGATCGCTTGCCGACGTAGGATATCGGGGGTCAGCCTGAAACAGCACCTGTTGCTGTGGATCGGTGATCGTGCCTTCCAGCTGGGACGACAATTGCGCCTCTCGGCCCTGAAGAGGCTGCAGAAGGATCTCAGGATTGGGCAAGTGCTTTCCTGTTCCATCGAGGCTTGAGAGACGCGTTCGAGCTTCAAGAAGGAGCTTCCACAAGCTCCCTGGCCAATCCCATTTCGGCGGAAGGGAGTCTGGAATAAAGGCAACCCTGACATCCGGCGTGCCGTTTGGCACATCTGCCAATCGGCCAGTCATTGATGGAGTGAATTCTTTGGGGTCCAAGATAATTTTACTGTAGCGAAGAGCAGTAAAGATATCAAGCAAAAAGTTTACCGATGTCTTTACGGGATGACGTCGTTCAGGTATAACAGTCAGCATGGTCCGCCTTGAAGCGGCTCGGCGCCGCCAAGTGATCGCCGCTTTGGTTGAGGGGAAATCCCTTCGCTCCACCAGTCGGTTGACCGGCGTTGCGATCAATACCGTCATGAAGTTGGCGGTAGATGCTGGTGCGGCGTGCGCGGACTACCAGGATCGGGTCATCTGGAACCTGGCGTGCAGTTGGCTACATTCGATGAGATCTGGAGCTTTTGCTATACCAAGGCCAAGAACGTCGCGCCGGAGATCGCCGCAAATAATCCCCATGCGGGCAATCCCGATTCTGACTCCCTCGGCGCCCGCTGCGTCGAGCGGGCTTCGATGCGGGTGGGAATGCGCCGCTCCGCGCGGCTCACAAATGCATTCTCCAAGAAGATCGAGAATCACTCCGCATCCGTCGCGCTCCACAGGAGGTATTACGCTTCGCCCGCGTCCATAATACCCTCCGTTGCTCTCCCGCAATGGCGGCAGGCGTTGACGCCCGGATGCAGGAGATTGCGGATATCGTAGCGATGATCGAGGCTTATGAAAATTCAAACCGATACGCTACCCCGCCTCCGCGCTGCGCCATACTGGCGGCATGGGCTTTCGCGCTCTTCTGCTCGCTTCGCTGCTCGGCGCCGCCGCCAGCGCCCAGCGTCCGCCCGTGGTCCTCGTCAATGGTTTCCAGATTGCCTGCGATCCTACCGCCTCGTCGAACGGCACGTTCGGCAATCTCGAACAGTACCTGACCAGCGACGGCGCGGCCGTGTATTTTTTCAACAACTGCCAGGACCCGGGCGCCTCCCTCGAAACCCTGGGCCAGGATTTCGGCAAGTATCTCGCGGGTCTAAAGAACATGGACGGCTCGCCGGTGCAAACGGTGGACGTCGTCGCGCACAGCATGGGCGGGCTGATTGTGCGCTGCTATCTGGCGGGTAAACAAAACACCGCTGGAATGTTTCAGCCTCCGCCCGCTCCCGGTATCCGCAAACTGGTCTTGCTGGCCTCGCCGAACTTCGGCACGCCGCTCGGCTCGCTGGCCGCGTTTCTCGTACCCCAGGCCTCCGAGATGGCCCTGGGCAGCCGCTTCCTCTGGGATCTCGACTCGTGGAACCAGGGCGCCGACGACCTGCGCGGCGTCGATGCGATCGCCGTCGCCGGCAACGCGGCGGGCTACACCAATCTCTCGACCACGCTCGCCCACGCAAGCGACGGCGTGGTCTCGCTCACCTCGGCCTCGCTCGGATTCTCGCCATTCGCCGGCGCCGCGCGCACGCGCATCGTCCCCTACTGCCACACCAGCCTCTCGCTGTTCCCGTGCAACGGCCCGTCCATCGCCAACGTCGATTCGCCGTCGCACCTGCCGGGCCAGATCGTGCGCTCGTTCCTCGCCTCGACCGCGGACTGGGAGTCGATCGGCGCGGCGCCCGACGGCGACCCCGTGCTGTCGCGCTACGGCGGAAGCCTCGTCGAGATCGAAACCGCCGCGGGCGCGCTCGCCTCGGGTGTGAGCGGCGTGTCCTTCAACGGCGCCGCCGACGGGTATACGAGCGGCGCCTCCGCAACATTTTTCGATGAATTTGTTCCCGCAGGCGCCGGCACGCTCGCCTACACGGCCGCCAGCGGCGCCGCCTCCGCGCCGTTCGTTATCGCCGCCGGCGGCGCCCGCGCCGCGATCGTCAAGCCCCAGCCGCTGATCGCTCGCATCCAGCCGGCCGCCGCCGCCGTCCCCACCCTCGACCTGGCCGCCGGTTCGCTCATCTCGATCTACGGCGCCGGGCTCGCGTCCTCGACCGCCTCGTCGTCCTCCGCCACGCTGCCGCTCCAGCTTGCCGGCGCGACGGTTCTCGCCGGCGCGACCCAGATCCCGCTGCTCTATGCGAGCCCCACGCAGATCAACGCGTACCTGCCCGCGGGCCTCGGCGGCCTGACAACGCTTGAAGTCGAGAACCCGGCCGGCGCCCAGACCGTCTCGATTCTCCTCGATCCCGCCGTCCCGGCCCTCTTCAGCCAGGACGCCTCCGGCTCGGGCGCGGCCGCCGCGCTCCACAACACATCCGAGCTTCCCGTGACCGCCGCGAATCCGGCCGTTCCCGGCTAATACGTTCAGCTTTACGCGACCGGCCTCGGCGCCACTCGAGTATCGGGCGGCCTCGAGGCCGCCACGCTCTCCACTCAGGTGTTTCTTGGCGATCCGGCCGTCGCCCTGCCGACTGTGTTCGCGGGCCTCGCGCCCGGCTTCGAGGGGCTCTACCAGATCGATTTCCAGATCCCGGCGAACGCCCCGTCCGGCGCCGCCGTGCCGCTCTACATCCAGACCGGCGCGCGCGCGAGCAACACCGTCACGCTGGCGATTCGGTAAGCGGACGCATCTACCGCCGCTTGGTCTTGATGACGATCGGCGTGCCTTCGAAGCCGAACCGCTTGCGCAGTTGGTTCGCCAGGAACCGCTCGGTCGAAAAATGCAGCGCCCGGTCGGTGAACGCGACGAACGTCGGCGGCCGGATGGATGCCTGCGTGATGTACTTCAGCTTGACGTCGGTCTCGAAGTGCAGCGCCTCGGCGAAGCGGTTCAGCTCGCCTGTGGGGATGCGCAGCGAGGCCGATTCGAACGCGCGGCGGATCATCCCGAACAACTGCTTCACGCCGCGGCCGTGCTTGGCGGAGATAAAGGCGATCTGCGCGTACTCGAGAAACTTGAACTGGTCGCGAACCTCGCCCGCGAATTTTTCCCGGTCCTTATCCTCGCGCGTGTCCCACTTGTTCACGCACAGGATCACCGCGCGGCCCTCTTCGTGCGCGTAGCCGCCGATGGTCGCATCCGTCCCCGTCACGCCTTCGCCCGCATCCACGATCATCAGCACCACGTGCGCCATCCGGATATTGCGCCGGGCCATCACCACGCTCATCTTCTCGGCCATCAGCTTGGTCTTGCCTTTGCGCCGGATGCCCGCCGTGTCGACGAACTCGAACAGCGCCCCCTCGGCCTCGACGCGCTCGTTCACCGCATCCCGCGTCGTCCCCGCCTCGGGCGCCACGATGGACCGCTCCGAACCCGCGAGCGTGTTCAGCAGCGTCGATTTGCCGACGTTCGGCCGCCCGATGATCGCCACGCGAATCTCTTGCGCGCGCGGCCCTTCGGCTTCCTCGATCACAGGAAACTCGCTCGTCACATGGTTGAGCAGATCCTCGAGGCCCAGCCGGTGCTCGGCCGAAACGGGAAACAGGTCCGCGAACCCGAGCGCGTGAAACTCGTGCGCCAGTCCTTCGCGATTCGTGCTGTCGATCTTGTTCACCGCCAGCGTCACCGGCTTGCCGAGCTTCCGCAGCATCGCGGCGAGATCGCGGTCGGCGCCGGTGATCTCCGTCCGTCCGTCGATCAGGAACACGATCCGCGCCGCGCGATCGAGCGCGAAGCGGGCCTGGCGGAGAATCTCGGTCGGGATCAGCTCGTCGTCGTTCGCGATGATGCCGCCGGTGTCGATGATCTCGAACCGCCGCCCGCGATGCACCGCGTCGCCGTGAATCCGGTCGCGCGTGATGCCCGGCTCGTCGCCCACGATCGACCGCCGCTGTCCCGTGATGGCGTTGAACAGCGTGGACTTGCCCACGTTCGGCCTTCCCACGATTACAACCACGGGTAACTCCGCCATCGGAACCCATGGTAACAGCGCCGTCTTGGCCGCCGCCCCTTGCGCACAGGATACAAGGCTGTCCAGGGCCGATGGTTTCCGCGGTAGGCACCCGCATGAGACCGCACTGCCCGCCTCAGCGAGGCACGATGAATTTCGCGAGCTGGGCGTCGATGATCTTAAGGCCGGAGTTCCGCTGCTTGTGCGGCGTGGAATGAGACCGCCGGAGAACGGCGAAATTGATCCATCCCAGATTGGCGGGCCGGAGCTTCGGCAATGGCGACAACTCCGAGCCAGGCGGCTATTGGTGCGAGGTTCAGATCAAAATCCTCTCCACCTCATCGAGCGAGACCTGGTCGTTGCGGCGATCAGTGAGGCCGGTCGTGTGGGCGCTCAGATCGCGGGTCGTCGTCAAGTTGGTTCTCCGGGGGATTCATGCGAACAACGCGGCGAAATCAGGCGCGGAAATGATGCGCGTGTTCTGGTGACGGGCGCTCAGTTCTTGTGGACATGTTCGCTACATCGTAACGGCTTAACACTCACCAGCCGCTGTGCGCTCGTGTCGCCGTCTGAGACGGGTTCGAAGCATCTCAACAGTAGGCCAGTCGTTTCGGTGAAGCATCCGATGGCAGTTCGCGCAAACCAGCGCCAGATCCTCAAGCGTGGTCCTCTTGGCCGTTCCCGGCACAAGCGATGCCAACGGCTCACGGTGATGGCATTCGATGTAATCTGCGCCGTGGTCGCCGTACCAGTCGGCAAAAACGAAACCGCAGACCTCACAGCCGAGCGTGCCGTTCCGAGTCGCTTCCGCTTTCTTTGCTCTGGGGAGTGCGCCGTCACGTTCACGCGACCGATGCGTGCGGACTTTCGGCTTGCCTTCTTCCCCGAATAGAACGTACCCGGCACGTTCATCGTCGTCCATCGACGGCGACGGAAAGCCGATCTTATGGAGATGCGTGCTCCAAAGGTCTTCGATGTGCGGCAGAATGTCCAGATCGCTGTTTGCCTTCCCTCTGGGCCTGATCTGGCCCCCCGGCAATTGGGCATGCTTCCAATCCAACAGATTCACATTCGGAGCGGTCTCAAGGTCCGATCTCGAAAGCACGGTATCCGGCGTCAGGATCACGTCCAACGTTGCAGTGATGTAGTTGCCTTCCCTGAAGTGCTTGTCATGGTAAACAACGTACCCCGGTTGAAGGGGAGCCTTGCCAACAGGGATCGGGGCCGCATAGCCGGAAGCGATCAGTCCGTCGGACACTCCGCCTTGGGCGAGTATGAATAATCGGTCTCCTTCGGCGATCCGCGTTTGGTTCGCCACCCACCACGGCTTGGAGACGGATCCTACTTCCCGTGCGGTGGCCGCATCTTCAAGCTGATTCGGCCACGCGCCGTTCTTCCGTTGCCAGTTGAGCAAAAATCCGGCCATTCAGTCCTCCCGTCGAAATCCGATTTTATCGCTAAGCCCTTCGGTTCTGGGCGATGAGGGCGTCCACAGAGCATTATCGGCGGATGAAGATGCAATCCCGACTTCCCCGGGACATTGAGGGCGAGGGCAAGCAACCCGCTCTTGTCGCCTGTCACTAGTCCGAAGTTCCAGGCGCTTCAAAGCGCAAGTACTTGTTTACATGGCAGTTGGCCAGAAATACAGCTCGGCTTACTGACTACGTGTTAGGAGGCTTACAAAGATACCTGGAGGAGATCGAGGGCGCGTCGCTGGAGAGCGGTAGGGACGGTGATGATATCAAAAGCCGGGGTGCTGGCATCTTTGGGCTGCACATGGTTGGAGACGATCGTGGCGAGGTCGCCGAGGAGAGTCTGAAAACTATGCACGGGCAGATCGTCCGGAGTGCGCTTGGTGTGGGCCTTGGCTTGAGCTGAGGGGGAGCGCTGGGCCGGCGCGACCACGGAGGCGCGCAGTTTTTCCGCTGCGATCTTATCCTCATCGTCAAACAGAAGGGGCGCCAGATTCTTGCGCATGTGCCACTCCACGTAGTAAGCCAGCATGCAGAGAAAGATATGAGCGCGGACGCGATCGGGTTGGCGATGGTGGATGGGGCGCACGTGCAGGTCTACAGTTTTCAAGCTGCGAAAGGCGCGCTCCACACCCGACAAGCTCTTGTAGCTGCGCACCGCTTGCTCGCTGGACAGCGCTTCGGCGGGGACGTTGGTACGAATGACATAAATACCATCTAACGATTCTTCCTTCTCGATATTGGCTTGTTTGCGCGTATAAGTGAAGCTGTCGTCTTCGATCTGAACTTGAAAATGCTTTCCCATTTTGTAGCGGTTCAGCACCTTGCCGGCGCGCAATCCGATGTTTTGCTTGCCGCGTAGCGGCTGCTTTTTGCGGCGTGTGGCTACGGCAATCTTCTCCAACTCCTTTTCGGTGGCGGCCAGAAGTTCGGGGCGCTTGCGGGCGCGTTCTTCGGCCAGCAGGGGATTGTAGCAGGCCACCAGGCGCTCACCGGGAAAGTCCGGGTGAGTGATCTCGGCCAGATCCCGGCTGTCGAACAGGGAGAGTTGTAGAACACCATCCGAGGCCAGTTTCTTGATGGCTGGCGCGCGCAACGCCGTGATCCAATCGATCCCGGATGCAGGTCCGAGATTCTCACGCAGGCGCGCGCTGGTGATCATGCCGCGGTCGCCGACTAAAATCACACGTTGTAGTCCGAATCGCTGGCGCAGCTTGGTCACCTGATCGGACACGGTCTTGGGATCGGATGTATTCCCCGCATAGACTTCCACTGCCACTGGACAACCCTCGGCATTGGTCAGCAGGCCGAAGACAACCTGCAACTTGCCCTTCTGGTCGTCACGCGAGTGGCCCAGTTTGCCGAGCGGGCAGTGACGCCCCTCGAAATAGGTGGAGGTCAAATCGTAGAGCACGAGCGATCCCTCGGCCAAGTGCCGTTTGGCCAAATCATCCTCAATGCGAGCCTGCTGAGGCAACAACCAGTCCATGGCCTGGTAGAGTTCATCTTCGGTGACGGAGTGGAGATGGAGCCACTCGCCCAGCGTGCTGCTGAGGGTATCGGGATGAAGAGCGCGAGAGGTGGCGAGTTTGGATGCTGGCGCCAGCACGCGAGCCGCGATCATGGCCAAGACAAGATCGCGATTGCGGTCGGAATGCTTATCGAAGAAGCGGTCGAGATGCAACTTGCGCAAAGTGCCGAGGACGGCGGCGACGTGGCCGTGGGGGCGAGAGCGGACGATGTCGAAGGCTTGAGGCAGAGGGGCGCCGAGGGCGGTGGCGCCCTTCAAGACGGCGCGTAGCGCATCGACTTTGGCCGGGGGCCAGTGGGAGAGATTGGCGATGGTGCGGTTATGGACCTTGCCGTCTTCGCGGAAGCTCTCGCGGAGGAGGATAGCGGGCGGGGAGTTGCGGTTCGGGACGACGGCGACGTACATGTAGACAGAATACGGGAGTTACTCATGAGATACAAGTGAAATCTTTGCCATTACATGACTACATAATAATCATCAAATCTGCGCAACTCATTGTCATAAAAGGGATCCACATGCGATCAGGGTTGGAACTTCGGCTTAGCGGGCGTCCCGTCGGCGATAAGATCCGCATATTCGCCATTTGCTGGGGAACAGCCGACCCACCGCCGGAAATGTCGCGCCGATAACGGACGAGCAAGAACGTCGCGACACAAACAATTGAGAAGAGCGTTGGCCTTATTCTCATCGTCACGGCTCCTGATCGGAAACATACCACCAGAATATCGGCCCATCAATAGAAAAATGACGCCGGGAGTGGAACGGCATTAAGCATAATGTTCCCAGCAATGGGCCGAGCACGATAATGGCTCGCGTCTTGTCCTTTGGATACTTTCGTTGTCTTTCGCTACTCGATTTAAGCCTTGTCCAGAGTTCCGATTCCGGCCCTCGCACACTGGAGCGGAGGCTGATCCCTTAGATCTTGTTCAGCCCGGCCCGACGGGCCGTCACCCTTCGCATCTCCGGCCGCGGCGCCCCCGCTCCGGCATTGGTGCGCGCGTAAAAGTCCGCGTAGGCCGGCGCGTTATGGACCACAGCGTAGGAATGTAACACAGATACGGAAAAGGCCCACGCGCTCGCGCCGGAGCCCGCCTCAGCGAGGCACGATGAACTTCGCGAGCTGGGCGTCGCGCAATTCCAGCGTCCGCTGAAATTCCGCGACCTTGTGCCGCGGGATGAACGCGAGCTTGCTGCCCGGTGGCGTGTCCACAAAATCGGCCGTGCCGAGATCGTCTGTCGGACTCAATCCCCATGGGAGGGAGCTTTCCCCAAAGGTGTAGGCGGAAGGCCGCGGCCCGTGCGGAGGGTCCCAGGCCACGGTGCTCGCCACCGAAGGTTCCAGGCCGGCCCGGCATGTCAGGTCAGTTTGCGACGCATTCACGAAGACATGGCACAAGCCCACGTCCGGCACGAAGAACGAATGCGAAGTCAGGGCTGCGGTCGCCTCCACCCGGTCGCGCACGATTTCGAAGTGGAAACAACCGCGGAGACTGGCCTGCCGTTGCTTTAGCATGTTCAACCTGACGGTCTCCAAGTCCAATATCTCGGCATAATCACCTCCGAACCTCTCCACCGAGCCTCCCAGTTGACCGCCGCGCTGAGGCCAGGACTCTCCACCGGCGTCGATCCGGATCTCGGAGGTTCCGCGCAACAAGGTCCCCGGCGGCAGGCCAGTAACCCGGAGAGGAATGACCAATCTCCCAACGCCGGGGCGAAGACCCTGCGCGCTCATGGGCGCGCTCGTGTACTTTGGGATGCCCCGCTCCAGATCGTATTCTATTCGAACGCTCGATTGGTCCCGCGATGGCTCGCACGCGGGTGCGGCTGCGTGGAGCGAAGTCAACCAGTGGATTCCCGACATGACGGGAAGGAACGCACACGTGACGGCGAACAGCACCGCTCGCGCGGCTCCCGTGCGCCGCTTCGCGTACTGCCATACGCTCACCCCACAGGTCGTGACAAGTAACGTCGCGAAGAAACCCGGCATGAATAGGTCGAAGAGTACAAACCCGTTGGACTTGTACAAGCTGGACACGATCATCGCCGCCGATACAAGCCCTAACAGGAGAATGAGCCATGCCAGCGCGAACCCAGACACGTCCCGCGTCACGGTAGCGATGGCGAATGACGGCAAAACGAACAACGCGGTCACGATCAGTTGCCGCAGCAGTAGCTTCGGAAGCACGCCGGCCACGGCGAACCCTTGCGCCCAAAGGATGTAGCAATCGGAGACGAACAGTGGCGCGTTGACGAAGATTAGAACGAACAGAACTTTCGCGGCCAGCAGACTGCGCCACCGATAGGGTCGTGTCAGCCAGAAGTGCCGCGCGCCTGGCAAGGCTTCCTCGAAGACCAGCAGTGCGATCAGAAGCCACATGCCGAGGGGCAGAAGCGTACTAAACAAGCTCTCCAGCATGTTCGCGCGCATCGTCTCCTCCATGCTCAGAGGCAAGGCGCGCGGCGCGAAAGCGGCATGGGCGATCATGAGCGCGAACATCACGGACGTCTGCGGCCACAAGTGCCGGACGTCTTTACGGAGAATATGGATGGCTTGTCGCATCGTTGCCCTCTTTTACACCCCGGGTTTGCGCTTCGCGCGGGCGAGCGCCACGAAGATCTCCCGGAGCGACATGGGGCGGACCGAAACGTTTCGCGCTCCAGGGAACAGATTCGCGATCTCATCCGGCGTTCGGTTCGTGGCGAAACGGCTCTCGACGAATCGAACCACCGCGGCCGAGGTCCGCGGCCCGAGCCAGTTCTCCGGCCAAGCCGCCGGCGCGTTGGGTGTGTCGAGAGTAACTTCGATTTCGCGAAAGCGGTCAACGAGCGCCGCGGTCTCCTCGGAAAATAGCATGTGCCCCGCTTCGAGGAAGCCAATGTGACTCGCAAAGCTCTCAATCTCGGCCAAGTCGTGCGAGGAAACGAAGACCGTGGCGCCGTCAGCGCGTCCCAGCAGGCCCTCGATCAGCTCGTCGCGAACCAGCGGGTCGAGCCCGCCGAAGGGCTCATCGAGCAGTAACAGGCGGGGATGATACGCCAGCGAAGATGCGAACGCCGCCTTCATCTTCATGCCTCGCGAAAGCTGGCCCAGCCGGCGATCGCCGGGTAAGTCGAACTCGTGAACCAACTCCTTGGCGAGCGAATCGTCCCAGCCCGGATAAAACGGCTTCAGATAAGACAGGAAGGAGTCCACTGTCATCCATTCGGGCAACTCCTGGTTCTCAGACACATACCCGATGCGCTCGAATTCGCGCGGAGAGAGCCGGCGGGAATCCATGCCCAACACCTCGGCGCGGCCCGCGGTAGGCCGCAGAATGTTGACCAGCGTCCGGATCAGCGTAGTCTTGCCCGCGCCATTCGGGCCGACCAACGCATAGATGCTACCTTCGGGCACGTCCAGTTCGAGATCGGCGATCGCCGGAACCCGGCGGAACTGTTTCCTCAGCCCTTCGCAGCGTATCGGTGAACTCATTCCGTTCCCCCTGTCGTTCCCCGCGTCTTGTCCAGCCGCCGCCAATGCCGCTCGACGGCCTGAACCACGTCTTCGAGTTCCAGGCCCAGCTTCTTCGCCTCCACCACCAGCTCTTCCAACTCGCCCTTCAACAGCCGCGAGCGCTCGGCCGCGCTCGACGTCCCGAGCGCCGCGACCACGGTCCCGACCCCGACGCGCACCTCCAGCATGCCCTCGGCGACAAGCTGGCCGACGACTTTGTGGGCCGTATTCGGATTGATCTTGAGTTCCTTGCTCAGCGCGCGGACGGACGGGAAGGCGTCGCCAGGGCGCATGGAGCCGGAGATGATCGCCCGCTTGGCGGCGTAGACTGCCTGCTCGCAGAGCGAGACGCCAGGCCGAAACGCCAGCCGGAAGGGGATCACGGCTGTATTATGACTCCTAATACAGCTAGAACGCAAGTAAAAATCGCCGCCGCGCGCGCTTGCTTCGGCCTCCTATCCGCGCGCTTCGAGGCGGCTATCGCGGAACGCGGGCCGAATGCGCCCGCCGCCATCGACGGTGCGATCCACCACCGCCTCGCCCGAGCCGAGCCCGAGCGGCGACATCGTGGCGCGCGCCGGCGTGAACGTCGGCGGCAGCAGGCTGAACAGCGGCGCCGCCGGGCAGCTTCCATTTCGGTTCCGGCGGCGCCTCCCTAACCCGGCGCGGCCGGAAACAAACGAGCCTCGATTTTCGAAAAGTTGGAGCTCCTGCCGACGCCTATCCAAACGCGCATGGATATTGGGCTTCGTGGACATCGCCAAAAATTTCCTGACAGGAAACGCCACGATTCAAATGGATAGGTACCAACACGCTCCATCGCTCGAGCCGCGGCTGAGCATCGAGAAGCGCAAAGTGCGCGTCGCCGGCGCGCAGCGCGGCCACGGAACCCACGAGCACGACTTGGCGAGAGCCCTGAGTGAACCCCGGAAGGTCAGGGTCTCTGACCGACGAATGGAACAAGATGACCAGCGGGCCTACGCTGAGCACCGTGAACGCGGAACCGTCGGTCGCGAGGACATACCTCCCCTCGGGGCTAAAGCGCATCTCGCGAAAGAAGCCCAGCGATTCGTAATCAGCAGGTCGCCGGTCCGATCCCGGCGGGTGGCTCCAGTTCTTTCATCCATTTGCGGATCGCCATACTGTGGCCGATGCCTTGCCGGCAAGCCGGTTTTGGGAAAGCCGACCACGCGACTCCGGTCACGCAACTCGTGCACCCAAAGGCGTTAAAGGATCTACAAGGACCGCACTTCCCAGATTCCACTTAAGGTTCACCATGCCAGTTTCCGTGCACGTGATACATTCCTTGAGCGTTCGGTTGGAGAAGAATTGGGCAAATCGCGCGTCTTTGGCCGCTGGGGACAAACTCGGGCAATACGAGATCGTGGGCTGATCGGCAAGGGCGCCATGGGCGAAGTGTGGAAGGCGCGCGATACCCGCCTCGATTCGCATTGTCGCAATCAAAGTTTCGCAAGAGCATTTCAGTGAACGATTCGAGCGGGAACCGGATTCTTCGAGTACTCGACTCAATCTCCGGCGCGATCACAAGGAGCTACGATTGGATCGTCGCTCAGGGAGCGCCAGTCGAAGGTCAACGGGACGGGGCAGAAGCTGGGCGTTTCTGCCACGCTATATCCATTTCTGTCACGCTTCGGGCGACCGTCTCCGAATACAACACTTTCACCCAACTCCGATTCCGCCATTCGGGATGCGCCTTTGCTGCTGCTTCAAAATCCTTGAGGGCATCTTCGGTCTGGTGCGCCTGCCATCGGGCAACAGCGCGGCCCATTTGTGGCGAATTCCAGGCATTGTCCGCAATCGCGGCGGTGAAGCGCCGAATCGCGCTGTCCCATTGATGTTGCTCCAGTTCGTCGAACGCCAAAGAGGATTGGATCGCGGAATCTCCTGGGCGCCGCGCTGCCGCGAGCGCGAGTAGTTCGGCAGAGCTCGAAAACCGTCCCGCCTTGTAGTACCACCACCCCAAACGCCCCATGAGTTCCGGCACATCGCGGATCTCAGGCATGGCTCGTTGCGCCGGCCGATCGTCGCCCGTAGCGAGCATCACTCCCGCGAGTTCCACTTGAGCTTGCCTGGCCGCAGCAGCGTCGGCAAAATGAACGCTTCCCAACCATTGGGCGGCTTCCTGTGGATTCGGATGCGTGGCCGCCAGCGCGTCGGCATAGCCTCGCACCGCGTCCATATTAGACGGACTCCAGCTCAGTAGCTTTCGATAAGTCTTGCTGGCTGCCAAGAAGTCCGCCAGCACGAATTGCGACCTCGCCAGGATAAGCGCTGGTTCCCAAAGATCCGCCAGCTCCAGCGCGAGGGAACCGTCGGCTGCGGCTTCGGAATAGCGCCTCGCCTCGAAATGGGCTGCCGCGACCTGGCCCGCATAGGCACTGGCTTCAGCAGCCGCTCGTGAGTCGAGTCTTCGCAGTGTGCGGGCAGTTTCCGTTGCACCGTCCAGGTCTGAAAGCTGAAGCTGTGATTCCAGGAGCAAAGTAAGCGCCTCCGGCCTGTTTGGCTGTAGATCGAGCGAAAGTAACGCCAGCTTCTTTGCCTGATCGTACAGTTTGTCCACCAGGGCATCGCGCGTAAGCGAATCCGCACGCAGCCGGACCCGGTCGGCCGACGCCGGATAATTTTGCACAAGTTCGCGATACACCGCCGCCACGGCATCGTACTCCCCGAGGCCGAGGTGCGCGATACCCAAGGCTTCGCGCGCACGCGGCTGATCAGGATTGGCACTCAGTGACTGATTCGCAAGCTGAATGGCTTCGCGATATTGCTTCACACGCTCCTCTTCGCGCTTACGCTTTTCTTTGTCCGGAAGAAACGCAGGAGGGCGCAACTGGGCCAAATCGATCAAGCGCCAAACCCGCTCAGTCAGAAACAAGTAAGCGACGGCCAGGGTTTGAAGTTTGTTCGACTCCGGCAATTGACCAGATGCAACCATCTTGCGGATCTGGTCGATTCGTTCGCCGTTAAGCGGATGCGAGCGGAAGTAGCCTTCCAGCGTTTCAAGCGCAACCTGGGAGAGTTCTCCCTGGGGTGTCTGGCTGCGGTCATTCCTAGTCGGCGCGAACCGCTCAAAGGCCTGAAACATCTGGATCGCGCCTTGCGGCGAATAGGAAGCCGTTGCTGCCAGCTTCGTGCCTTCGCGATCAGCTTCGAGCTCCTGGTTCTTGCTATAGCCCGCCACAAAGACCTCCACGGGTATTCCGATGAGTTCACCCAAGGGCACCTTGCGGATCGCCGCTTCGAATTGAACTCGTTCAGCGCAGTGGTAGTGGTCGATGTGCTCCATTTCATGCCCCAGCACGGCCGCGAGTTCATCTTCGGTGTCCATCAGGGCCATCAACCCACCGCCGACGAACACAGGTCCGCCAGGCAAAGCGAAGGCGTTTACGAAATCGAGGTTCCCGATGTAGTGAAAACGGTAGGGGAGTTTGCGATGCGCCCGCGCCGCAACACGGGTGCCGACCCGGTCCACGTAAGCTTGAATGACGAGGTTTTGTTCATCTTGGCCTTGCCCGCGCAACATTCCAATGTATTCCGTCTCCAGTTCCTTGCCGATTTTGATTTCATCGGCGTCGGAGAGCGGCGCGAATTTCACTGGTAAACGCGAAAGCTCCCGTTCCGTGTCGGCGACAAAATCGAGAACCGGCTCGGGGCCAACGGGCGCTTCGATTTTGCGCATCTGGCTCCAGGTCAATGCGCCGCCGGTCGCGAGTACGATGCCTGCGAAAGCGATCCAATGTTTCATCGGGGTGCCCTCATAGATACTGGCGCAGAACGTCCCGGTAGCGGGTGTACAAATACGATACCGTCAACAGCGCGGCGCCCAGAACAATGAAGGTCAAGTAACGATCCCGCGGCGCCAACCCCCACACGTCGCGGAGAAGAATTTTGGCGACGCAGACCAAGAGCAAACCGAGACCGGAGAGGCGAAAGCTGCGCTCTCTTGCATAGAGCGCCATGAGGAAGACGGCGACGGCCTCGACGCCCCAGGCCAGCGTGACCAGCCCGATTCGCACTTCAATCGCGAGCATCGCAGTCAATAACGCGAACGGAATGAAGAAGAAGACCTGCTCGGGACGTTGGTCGAGTAGGGTTAGCGCTTGCCTGAACCAGCGACCCGATGAAATGTCGCTCGACCAGAAGCCGAATGAAATCTTGTCGGGTTTGAGCCGCAGGCGGAAAGCAAACGGTAATGCCAAGAAGAGCAGTGCGGTCGTCGCCGTGACCGTTACAGCTGGCCCGTGCCCGAACGGAGCGGGGAAGTAACTGCGCTGGTAGAGATTGTGCAAGGTGCCGCGAAACAAGGCGCCGAATCCGACAAGCAGACCTTGATGCAAGTAGAGCCTTGTGCCCGTCTTCCAAGCGATGGCCATGAGCGCAAGCGCAGTAGCTGCCCATCCTGCGGCCACCAAGTCTGCATCGAATTCGAAGCGCATCAGCGCGACGACAGCTATCAGCCCGAGGAAGCTGTGCATCTCGGCCGCGTGAAAACGCCGTTCCAACGCGAAAACGTCAGCGCCCTGATCCTTTAGCCGAGCATACACGTAGTAGTACGCCAATGCCAGCGGCACAATCGTGTAGAGACGAGGACTAACGAGGCTGTCGCCGCTGGCGTTCAAGTTGACGAAGAAGATCCGGAGAAAACTCGCGATGAACGCGACATACGCTTGAAATCGAAAGTGCCACGATTGCCTTGCGATGCCGGTTTCCAGCAGACAAAGGCCCAACAGAGTCCAAGCCAGCGCCACGCCAATCGGCTGGAGCTCGTACCACGCGAGCAGCGAGATCAAGCCGGAAGCGACCCACGTGTACAACGGCGCGACTCGTTCCGCGTCGATGATTCCGTTAACGCCCGCCCACCGCGAAGTGAGGTACAGGAGGACTGCGATGACAGAAACTGTCAACAGCCGCTCCGTCATCCAGGGCGCATGCACGTAGGTGACGTTGGCGATCAGGTTCACGGTAAGTGCGCGCACCACAGCGACCGCAGCCATGACTAGTCCGTCCAGCGATACTTCGCGGACCTTCCAGCGGTGGCCGACATAGCTTAATGCCAATGCCAACGCGGCCCAAGCCGCTGCGGTCCAGGATCCCGGCCAAGCAATCCAGACGGCCGTGAGAGCGATGATTCCGGCCATGTGCGACAGGCGTCGGAAGCACAGGCGTTCCAATGCCGTCTCTATGAGATCCGACCAGCGGCGTGGAATCCAGTGCGAGTCCCCGTAGAGCACCGCGGATGCGAGGCCGAAGAACAACGCCAGTCCGAGCCGGCCGCCCGACTCATTGCCGTACGCGCGGGCAGAGAAAACATCACCTGCATCCGAACCGAGCATGTACATCCAGGCGAGAACCACACCCAGCAGTCCGAGCCTGCGAAATACGATTTCCTTCAAGAACGCGCCGACAAGCAGCAGGGCTTCCCCTTCAGCTAGCCAACTGATCGAGAGCGTCGTGTTCGCGAACCGCCGCGGAAATGCGGCTGCGACGAGACACGATCCGAGTGTGGTTAGAACGACGAATGCAGCGCGCCTGCGCCGCGTCAGCGGTAACTGTCCGAGCGCGAGCTCGATGGCCCCCACGATCAACAAGAACAGGAACGATAACTCGGGATGCACCGACTGGTAGGCCATCACGGCAAGAAGCAGTCCGGAATTGAGCACCGCCGCGATTGTTGAGATCTGTTCTTGACGCGGAGTCTCGACCCGCCGAACCACGTAAGACGCGCGGAATATCAGCCAGTATCCGATGAGAAGGGCCGAGCTGGCCGTGTAGCCTGGGAAGTCGTGAATCCTACCATGCATCGGCTCGATGATGGGCCGCAGCCAAAGGTAATGATTGACGAATGCAGCAGCCATGCCGGTGAGCTCCATCTCAAACCAGTGCCGCCGCACCGCGATCACGGCCAGCGCCGCCGCGAGGATCGCGCTGGCAATCAGGCTGTAAGCGTTCCCTCGGCTGATGTTGACCGTAGTGAATGCCAGAAGAAAAGCCAGGCCTGTGACCACCTGCGACTGGTATCGCAGCGTGTGCGCCACCATCGCAGCGGCTACCGCAAGAAGCAGGGCCAGATCCACGGCTTCCGACGAGAGCACATGTGCGGCAGGCACGTGGTACATCGCATAGGTGGTGAAATAAACGAGCGACCAGCCGCCGGCGATCACGGCCCGCGCAAGCATTCGCCATTTGTCGCGGCGCTCGAAGAGAATGCCGGAGCCTAGCATGATCCCGCTCACCACGTAACCGACCGTGACTTTCCCTCGCGGGCCAAGCTCGCGGAACTGGTAGGCCAGGAAAAGCGCTACACCGATCACGAAAATAACGATGCCCAGCTTGTTCAGCCAGTTCGTGCCGAGCACTTCTTCAAGGTTCAGCAGGTCGCGCGGAGAAGAGGATGGTTCTAGGGTCGCGAATCGGGGCGGTGTCACGGGAGGCGGCGGCGGTGCAATCAGTGACCGCTTCTGGACCGAGGGCGCCACTAGCATCGGTAGTGGGTCCGCGGGTAGCGTTTGGAGGGCGGGAACCACCGGAGGCGGCGGCTCCGCCGTGCGCTCGATAGATGAGCCGGAAGGTTTGGCGATAACTGCGGGTTGTTCGGATATCGGGCGAGCTTGTTGACGCTCCGTCTGGGTCAGACTGCGCAATTTTGCGACCTCTCGCTCCAGCAGGTTGAGGCGCCCCGTCAGATCCGTCACGCCAGATTCCGTTTCCCTGGCGTGGCGGGTTCTCCTAGTCAGCCAGATTACCCAGACAAGAAGAACAAACACTACGAATTCAGTCATGGGCGAACGAGGGTTCCTTGCCCGGTTTGGAGCAATCTATCACCGAATCACGATAGCAGAAGTGCCTATATTGCCGGACGGCGCGGTCGCATGGGCGCCCGAGGGCAAGGCCTCAGCGCGGTCGCCCCACGCGAACGCCATGGCCATTGTCCCATCCGGGTCTACTACCTCATTCCGAGCAAACTTTCCCCGCCGAAAAATCGTCGCACCCGTGCCGATGTCGATCAGCCATAGCGTGCCATGGAGATCGTCGCAGCCGAGCGTCCGGCCATCGGGAGACAAAGCGGCAGCCCCACAGCCATGTAATGGGATTTCCGTCGAACTAACGCGGCGCTCCCCTGAGACGCTCCATCGTTCAAGGCGCGCCGGAGAATCGACGAGCGCAAACTGCACGTCGTCGGCCCGCAACGCCGCGACAGAACTCACAAGCACGACCTGGCGCGAGTCTGGGGTGAACTCTGGCAGGCCGGGGTCCTTGACCGGCGAGCGGAACAAAACCACCAGTGGGTCTACGCTGAGCACCGTCAACCCGGAATCGTCGGTGGCGAGGATATACCTCCCATCGGGGCTGAACCGCAGCTCGCGAAAGAAGCCCAGCCGCCGCGCTTTCAAGGAGCCGAAAACCTCTTTGCCGCGTTGGACCTCTTGAGCGGGCGCGACCAATGACAGGAGCGCGGCGCCAGCGGCCAGGACTGCAATCGTCCCGCCGGACCCAAACGGTGAGGCGCCTGACATGCGGGTTCGCGGGACGAATCGAGCTCCCAGCGGCATCGTCAAATCCCATTCTCCGCTGCGCCGAGCGCCATGCTCATCGTGTCCTAAATCCCCCGGGGCCCAATCGCGCCGTTACTGCACGGCCAGGGTCACCAGGTTCGACGGAACGCCCTGCGCGACGATCGCGAGCGTCACCGCGTTGCCCACCGGCGCGCTCGCGGGCAGTTGCACGTTCACCTGATTCAGCCCCACGTATCCCGGCGCAAGCCCCGCGAAGCTCGGCGCCAGCGCCACACCGCCGACGACGACCTGCACCGAAGCAATCGCATTCGCCAGCGGCGAGGCCGGCGTCGGATAGCCCGTGAGCGGAGTATTGTCCACCGGCCCCAGCCCGGTGCAATAGATCGTGATGTACTCGCCGCGCTTGGCGGGCCTCGAGCCCGGCGCTGTTCCAGCCGGCGCCGCAAGCTGCCCCGTCGACGCGATTGCGATCGTGCCCTGCCCGCTCCCGTTCTGGCTCAGCGTAAAAATGCCCGGACTCACGAAACCGATCGGCGCCTCGATCGGCTGCGCCACGTTGGCGCCCGAGCTCACCACCAGCGGCGCGCTCGGATTGAAAATGTTCGCCGCCTCCCACGGAATTTGCACATTCACCTGTCCGGGCGAGACGAAGAACTCGGGCACGCTCGTGCCGTTCAGCGTGATCTCCGTTCCGCCCAGCGCGATCGGCAGCGGCGCCGACGATGCCGCGAGATTCGACGCCGCCAGACCCACGCCGAACAGCGACACGATCGAGCCCGGCGCAAGACCCGTCAACGTAAGCCGCCCGAAGCTCGCGCCATTGAGCAGTCCGTTCGGATAAAACGCCGGCCCCACGCCCGTCTTGAGATATGCGTCTTGCGAAACGCCTCCGCCCGGCGCGGGCGACGACACCGAAATCGAAGCGAACCCGTTGCCCGCAAGATCGCTCGCCCCGAGGGTCGCCGTAAGCTGTTGTGCGCTGACGAACTGGGTCGGCCGGTTCGTCCCGTTCCACCGGACCACGGACCCGGATACGAAGTTCGCGCCGTTCACCGTGAGCGTCAGCCCCGATGCGCCCGGCGGCGCCACGGCCGGCGCGAGACCCAACGCCTCGGGGATCAGGTTCAGCCCGCTCGTCGACACGCCCATATCCCACACGCTCCGCCCGTGCGTCGCCGCCCGCAACGTGCGCGACGGCTCGTGCAAGTTGAGCGACAGCACTGCCGCGAGCGGTAAGCCGCCCGTGAGCGGCGACCAGTTCACGCCGCCGTCGGTGGTCCAGAACACGCCGATGTCTGTCGCGATGTAGAACGTGTTCGCGAGATCCGGGTCGATCGCCAGGCCCGACACCACAACGTCCGGCAGATCGCCGCTGATGTCGGTCCAAGTGGCGCCTCCGTCGGCGCTGCGGAACACGTGATCCGAACCCGACCCGCCGACCGTCGCGTAAACCAGCGCCGCGGATTTCGGGCTCACCTCGATATGCGTGATCGATCCTCCCGGCAGCCCCGTGCTCCGGTTCGTCCACGCCGACTTGACGCCCGCGCCCGCGTTCGAGGTCATTTGGAAGGCCCCGTCGAGCGAGCCCGAATACACTGTGTTCGAGTCCGCCGGCGCCACCGCAATCGCGGTCAGGCCATCGGACCCGTTCGTCACGTCCGGCGAGATCGCCGTCCACGACTGCGCTCCATCGATGGTCTGATACACGTGACGGTTGCCCGTGAAATACAGGTTTTGCGGGTTTGTCGGATCGATCGTCATGTACGGGATGAACGGCACGCCTTCGCTTGCCGACAGCCCCGTGTCGGCGGTCACGTACGTTCCCGCGCTGCCGCCGAGAGTCGAGCGCAGGATCACTGGAGTGGGTCCGCCGGGATTCGTGCCGCCGCAACCGATGTACACGTTCTGCGGATTCACTGGATCGACGGCCGTCGCCGCGCCGTCCCCGCAGCCTACCGATCGCCACTGCGGCTTACCCTGATACGTCAGCACGGTGTTGTCCTGCGTCCCGCCGAAGGCGATTGTCGGGTCCGTCGGATGAGTCGAGACGCCCGGATAGAACTGCGTCAACGCGAGCGTGTTGTTCAACGTCTGGAACGAACTGCTGTTGATGATGGTCGTCGATGTCACCCACACCCCGCCGTCGTTACCCAGGTACAACAGCGATCCATCCTTCGAGAACGCCACCGCGTGTTGATCCACGTGTACGCCTCCGCCCGGATTGATCGGCGACCACGTCGCTCCGCCGTCGAGCGATACGGACGCGTCGACGCCGCCGCCGGCGAGCAACAGCGGGTTCGACGGGCTCACCGCGATCACGTTGTTGTACCAGCACCGCGCCGTGCAGAACCCGGTCGACGAGATCTGATTCCAGGTGTTGCCGCCGTCGGTCGTCTTGTACACGCCGAGCAACGGGTCGGCGGTCTGCGATGTGTCCACGATCCCCGCGTAGAGCGTGTTCGGCGACGATGGGTCCATCGCCAGCGCGATGCGTCCCGTGTTGGTCAAGGGCAGCGCCGTCGCGCCCGTGCCGTTGGTCGTCGTCCACGTGTCGCCGCCGTCGGTGGATTTGTACACGCCCGAACTGCCGCCCACCGGATCGCCCGCCGCCGCGTAGACGGTGTTCGCGTTCGTGGGATCGAAGAACACGCCCGTGACCACGGACGGCACGAAGCTCGCGAGATTCCATGTCGCGCCGGCATCGGTGGACACGTAGATCCCGAAGAACGCGCCCGCCACGACGCGCTGGCTGTTGCTTGGGCTCACCGCAATCGCGCCGATCGAGATCCCGGTGAACGGCCCCGGGATGTTGGTCCACGTCGCGCCGCCGTCGCTCGACTTGAGAACCCCGGCGCCATAATACGCGTCGATGTTGAAGTTGCTCTCGCCGGTGCCGGCGTAGATCGTGTTCGAGTCGTTCGGATCGATGGCCAGCGAGCCGATGGCGAGCGAAGGCTGCTGATCGGTGAGCGGCGTCCAGGTGAGGCCGCCGTCGGTAGTCTTCCACACGCCGCCCTCGGCCGCGCCGAGATACAGCGTGTTCGCGCTGTTCGGATCGATGGCCAGCGCCGTCACGCGGCCCGAGCTTTCGTAACCGGCCGGCTGCGGCCCGATCAACGACCACTGCGCGGAAGCGCCGGCCGCGGCGGAGGCCGGATTCGGGTCGCCGAGCCTGCGCTGCATCTCGCGAATGGCTTTCGCGCGGCCTCCCGGCGCGAGGCGGCCGCCCGCGTTCTCGCGAATGCGGCGGAACCACCCCTCGCGGTCCTGATGACGGCCGCTTTCCATCTCCCGTACCGGATCCGGCGACTGCTGAGCCGTTGCCAAACCCGTCGAAAGGAGTGCAAAACAGGCGCAAAAACGCTTCATTAGGACACGCAAACCGGGCTTAAGTCGCACTTTCGAGCGCTCCTTGTAACCGGAATTCTCGCATACGCGGCGGCTCGCCGCCAGATCGCCGCCAATCAGCGGCCCGGAGGCGTGGGAGGCAGGAGGCCGTGGGCGGCGAGGATCGCGCGGCCCGCGGGGCTTTGAAGGAAGGCGAGGAATTGGCGGGCGAGGGCGAGCTGGCGGGTCGAGGCGACGATGCCGGCGGCCTGCGAGATGGGCGCGTGGCGGGCGGGCAGCAGGATGCCGCCTTTGGCCGAGACCAGCGTCCAGGAGGTCAGCGCGACATCGGCGTTGCCGGTTTCGGCGAACTGGAGTGTTTGGGTGACGTTCTCGCCGAACACGATTTTGGGTTGGATTTGTTTCCAGAGGCCGAGGTTTTCGAGCAGTTCGCGCGCCGCGGCGCCGTAGGGCGCGAAGCTCGGGTTGGCGATGGCGACCACGCGCACGGCGGGGCTGGTCAAACGATCCAGGGCGCGGAGCCGCGGATCGCGCGACCAGAGGCCGAGGCGGCCTTGCGCGTAGACGATCACGCTTGCCGGAAAGATCTGGCCTGACGAAGCTAAGTCCTTCACATACTTTTCGTTAGCCGAGAGGAAGACATCGAACGGGGCGCCGTTTTCGATCTGGCGGGCGAGCAGGCCACTCGCGCCCGAAGAGAAGACGACGTTGGCGCCAGTTTGTTTTTGGAAGCTGGCGGACAGAGATGGCTGGACCTGGATGAGGTCCGCGGCGGCGGCGACGGTGAGTGTGGCTGGATAGGCTGAAGTGATTGAAAGGACTACAGTTAGTGCAGTCAGCGCGGAGTAACTTGACAACGATGCGCTAAAGTTTAATAATGGGAGCGGACTAAATACCATACCCAGTTCACCCTGGAGGAAGCGAGAAGGACATGAGCAAGATTATCGGGATCGATTTGGGGACGACCAACTCTGTCGTATCGGTGATGGAGGGCGGGCAGCCGGTTGTCATACCGAATCAGGAGGGCGGCCGGACGACGCCGTCGGTGGTGGGATTCACGAAGAGCGGCGAGCGGCTGGTCGGGCAGGTCGCCAAGCGGCAGTCGGTAACCAATCCAGAGAATACCATTTACTCGATCAAGCGGTTCATGGGGCGGCGCTCGAACGAGGTAAGCGAGGAGATGAAGCTGGTGCCATACAAGGTCGTCGCGGGCGACCACGGCGATGCGCGGGTGGACGTTTCGGGAAAGAAGTACTCGCCGCCGGAGATCTCGGCGATGATCCTGACGAAGCTGAAGGAAGCGGCGGAGGCGTATCTGGGCGAGAAGGTCACCAAGGCGGTGATCACGGTGCCCGCGTATTTCAACGACGCGCAGCGGCAGGCGACGAAGGATGCCGGGCAGATCGCGGGGCTCGAAGTGAGCCGCATCATCAACGAGCCGACGGCGGCGGCGCTGGCCTATGGCCTGGATAAGAAGAAGGACGAGACGATCGCCGTGTACGACTTCGGCGGTGGCACGTTCGACATCTCGATTCTCGAGGTGGGCGACGGGGTGGTGGAAGTGAAGTCGACCAACGGCGACACGCACCTGGGCGGCGACAACATCGATCATCGGATCATCGACTGGTTGATTCAGGAGTTCAAGAAAGACCAGGGCGTGGACGTTTCGAAGGACCAGATGGCGCTGCAGCGGCTGAAGGAAGCGTCCGAGAAGGCGAAGATCGAGCTGTCGACGGTGCTCGAGACCGAGATCAACCTGCCGTTCCTGACCGCGGACGCGAGCGGGCCGAAGCACATGAACGTGAAGCTGACGCGGGCGCGCTTCGAGCAGATGGTGGACGACATTCTTCAGCGGAGCGTGGGGCCGTGCAAGCAGGCGCTGCAGGACGCGGGCGTGACGCCGTCGCAGATCGACGAAGTGGTGCTGGTGGGCGGCTCGACGCGCATACCGAAGGTGCAGCAGATCGTGCGGGACCTGTTCGCGAAGGAGCCGAATAAGAGCGTGAATCCGGACGAAGTGGTCGCGGTGGGCGCGGCGGTGCAGGGCGGCGTGCTGGGCGGCGAGGTGAAGGACGTACTGCTGCTGGACGTGACGCCGCTGTCGCTGGGCATCGAGACGCTGGGCGGGGTGTTCACGAAGCTGATCGAGCGGAACACGACGATTCCGACGCGCAAGGGCGAGACGTTCTCGACGGCGTCGGACAGCCAGACGTCGGTGGAGATCAAGGTGTATCAGGGCGAGCGCGCGATGGCGCGGGACAACCGTCTGCTGGGGGTGTTCTCGCTGGTGGGCATTCCGCCGGCGCCGCGCGGCATACCCCAGATCGAAGTGACGTTCGACATCGACGCGAACGGCATTCTGAACGTGCTGGCGAAGGACAAGGCGACGAACAACGAGCAGAAGATCACCATCTCGTCGTCGTCGGGCCTGAGCAAGGACGAGGTCGAGAAGATGGCCAAGGAGGCCGAAGCGCACCAGGGCGAGGACCGCACGAAGAAGGAAGAAATCGAGTCGCGCAACCGCGCCGACGCCTTGGTTTACAACGTCGAGAAGATGCTGAAGGAGCATCGCGACAAGATCGGCGACGCCGAGGCGAAGGACGTCGAGGCGGCGATCGAGGAGGCGAAGAAGGCGATGACGGAGGGCGGGGTGGACCGCATCAACCAGGCGGCCTCGAAGCTCGAGACGGCGAGCCACAAGCTGGCGGAGGCGATGTACAAGAGCGCTTCGCAGCCGGGCGCCGCGCCGGGCGGGCCGCAGGGACAGGCGCCCAGCGACGGCGCGGCGGGCGCGAAACCGAAAGACGATGTCGTCGACGCGGAGTTCGTGGACGTGGACGAGAAGAAGTAACCCGCGGCCCGGGACGCATGGCCGGGCGCTGAACGGGAGGCGCGGGTGCGCCTTCCGCGGAACTTATGGCGACCAAGGAAGATTACTACCGGGCGTTGGGCGTCGGACGGGACGCCAAGGAAGACGAGATCCGCAAGAGCTACCGGCGGCTGGCGCGGAAGTTTCATCCGGATCTCAACCCCGGGGACAAGGCGTCGGAAGAGCGCTTCAAGCGCATTCAGGAAGCCTATGACGTGCTGAGCGACAAGAAGAAGCGCGAGGTGTACGACCAGTTCGGCTTCTACAGCGATCACGTTCCGCCGGGCGCGGGCGCACCGGGCGCCGGGCCGCAGCCGGGCGCGGGGTTCGACTTCAACGGATTCGATTTTCGCGATTTCGCCGGCGCGGCGGGCGGCGCGACGGCCGGAGCGGCGGGTGCGGGCGCGGGCGCGGCGGGCAGCGGCTTTCGGGACATTTTCAGCCAGTTTTTCAGCGGGCGCGGAGCGGGCGAAGAGAGCGCCGCTTCGACGCCGGAGCGCGGGGCGGATCTCGAATACGGGCTGAATATCGGCTTTTGGGACTCGATTCGCGGCACGCAAGTGAAGCTGAACGTGAGCCGGCAGGCGGAGTGCGAGACGTGCGGCGGCAGCGGCGCGGCGGGCGGCGGCTCGGCGGTGTGCCCGGAGTGCGACGGGACGGGCAAGGTGACGCAGATGGCGGGCGCGATGAAGTTCAGCCTGACGTGCCCGCGCTGCCAGGGCAAGGGGCGGCTGCGGAACGTCTGCAAAGTCTGTCATGGCGACGGGCGCACGCTCGGGACGGAGACGGTGGAGGTGCGGATTCCGGCGGGCGCGAACACGGGCTCGCGGCTGCGCGTGGCGGGCAAGGGGAACGCGGGGCGGATGGGCGGCGCGGCGGGAGATTTGTATATCAACGTTCGCGTCGAGCCGCATCCGCTGTTCACGCGCAACGGCAACAACGTCGAGATCCGCGTGCCGGTGAGCGTGACGGAGGCGAGCCTGGGCGCGAAGATCGAGGTTCCGACGATTGACGGGCGGGCGCAGTTGAAGATCCCGCAGGGCACGCAGAGCGGCCAGAAGCTGCGCATGCGAGAGAAAGGCGTGCTGGATGCGCGGAAGGGCGTGCGCGGCGACCAGATTGTCGAGGTGACGATCCAGGCGCCGAAGGCCAACGACGAGCGGACGCGGGAGCTGCTGCGCGAGCTGGGCCGGCTGCACGTCGAGGACCCGCGGCAAGATCTGTGGGGTAAGGTATAACATGGCGCGCGCGCGTTCGAAAGCCGCTTACATGATCTCGGCCGTCGCCGAGCAGTACCAGATCCATCCGCAGACGCTGCGGCTGTACGAGCGCGAAGGTTTGCTTGCGCCATCGCGCAGCGAAGGCAACACGCGGCTGTACACGGATGGCGACCTCGAGCGGCTGGAAGTGATCCTGAAGCTGACGCGCGAGCTGGGCGTGAACCTGGCGGGCGTCGAGATCATCCTGAACATGCGCCAGAAGATGGAAGCGATGCAGAAGCAGATCGAGGATTTCGTCAACACGCTGAACGCCGAGCTGAGGACGCGCTCGAGCCGCGCGGAGGCGGAGGTTCACACTTCGCTGATCCCGGTGGCGCCGCGCGCGGTGGCGCGGCCTAGCGCACCCAGCCCGGCTGCAAGTAAGCGTAAAACATCGCAATCAGGCCGGTAATCGTGGCGAGCAGGAGGCTGTGCCGCAGGGTGAAGCGGAACAGCGACGCTTCTTCGCTCGCGGGCATGCCGGTGGCGGCGGCGGCGACGGCGATGCTTTGCAGGCTGATCATCTTGCCCATCACGCCGCCGCTCGAATTCGCGGCGGCCATGAGCGCGGGATTGAGGTGCAGCTTGGCGGCGGTGACCACTTGCAGGCTGCCGAAGAGGGCGTTCGACGACGTGTCGCTGCCGGTGAGGAAGACGCCGACCCAGCCGAGCATGGCGCTAAAGAACGGGAACACCGCGCCGGTGGCCGCGAAGGCGAGGCCGAGGGTGGCGGTGGCGCCCGAGTAATTCATCAGGAATGCGAGCGCGAGAACGGCGGCCATGGTGACGGCGGGCAGGGCGAGCTGGCGCGCGGTATCGGCGGCGAGAAATGCGAGCCGGCGCGGTCTGACGCCGAGCAGGGCGGCGGCGCCGAGCGCGGCAAACAGGCAAGCGGTTCCGGCGGCGGAAAGTAAGTTGAGCGTGTAAGTGGCCGCATAGGGCGCGGCGGCGGTTACGGCGGGCGCGGTGCGCAGGATGCGCTTGTCGAGACCGGGCCAGGCGAACTGCCAGGTGGCTACGTTGAGCCAGGACCTGACGCTTTCGAAGCCCCACAAAAGCACCAGAACGACGAGCAGCAGGTAAGGCATCCAGGCCATCCAGACCTTGCCCAACGAGTGACTGTGTTCGACGCGGCGGACCGAGGCGCGAGGATGCCAGAAGCGGAGGAGAAAGATCAGCGCGAGCATCGCGGCGAGCGACGAGAGGATGTCGGTGAGCGAGGCACCCACAAAGTTCGAGACGAGGAACTGAGTGAGCGCGAAAGCGACGCCGCTGGCGGCCGCGGCCGGCAGAACTTCGCGGAGCGATTTCCAGCCGCTTAGCACAATGACAAGATAGGCCGGCAGGAAGACCGAGACGGGCGCGCAGATGCGGCCGACATTGGCGCTGAGCGTGGCGAGCGGCAGGCCGGTGACGGCGGCGAGGGTGACCAGCGGAATGGCGATGGCGCCGAAGGCGACCGGGGCGGTGTTGGCAAGCAGGCAGACTCCGGCGGCGCGCCGCGGGGCGAGGCCGAGGCCGACGAGCATGGCCGCGGCAACGGCCACCGGCGTGCCGAACCCGCAAGTCCCTTCGAGGAACGCCCCGAAGCCGAACGCGATGAGCAGCGCCTGCAGGCGTTCGTCGCCGGTGACTCCGCCGACCGAATCCTTGATGACTTCAAACTGGCCCGTATCGACCGCGATCCGATACAGCAGAATGGCCGAGTAGACGATCCAGAAGATGGGAAACAGGCCGAAGGCGGCGCCGTAGCCGATGGCGCTCGCGAGCAGCCCGAGCGGCATGCCGTACGCGCCGAAGGCCACCACCGCGGCGCTGAGGAGGCCGAGCAGAGAAGCCTTCCACGCGGGAAGGCGAAGCACGCCGAGCGAAATCAGCGCCACCAGAACCGGCAGGGCCGCGCCCGCGGCCGACCATCCGAGACTTCCGCCGAGCGGCGTGTATACTTGCTGCCACATAAACTGAAGACTCTATCATGCCGGGCGAGGCGGGCCGGGTGCGGTGTCCCGCGCGGGTGCCGGCGGCCGGGCCGGCGGGTATATGATAGATCGCGACGATGGAGGCGAACGCATGGACCGGATGACCCCGGCCGACGTGGCGATCATTGGCGGGGGCTGGACGGGCCTGACGATGGCGCAGGAGATTACGCGGCGCACCGCGCTGTCGGTGGTCGTGCTCGAGCGCGGCCCGGATCGGAAGCTCTCGGATTACGCCGCGTCGATGGACGAGCTGGATTACTCGATCCGGCACCGGCGGATGCAGAACATCGCGGAAGAGACGGTAACGCACCGGCATACCGAGCGCGATTTCGCCGTTCCCATCCGGCAATACGGCAGTTTCCTGCCCGGTACAGGGGTGGGCGGCTCCGGCGAGCATTGGACCGGTTTCGCGGAACGGCATACCCCGGGAGATTTCAAATTGGCGACCGCCATGCGCGAACGATACGGCGCATCGAGACTGCCAGAGAACCTATGCGTTCAGGATTACCCGCTGACTTACGACGAGCTTGAGCCGTATTACTGGCGCGTGGAGCAAATGATGGGAGTGGGCGGCAAAGCCGGCAACTTACGAGGTAAGATCGTCGAGGGCGGCAATCCGTTCGAGGGGCCCCGTTCGGAGGAATACCCGAACCCACCGCACAAGATGTCCTATGCGATGACGGTCTTCGAGCAGGCGGCGCGCGAATTGGGTTATCATCCCTATCCGTCTCCGGCCGCCACGCTGACCAGGAATTACACCAATCCGGACGGCGTCTCGCGGGGCGCCTGCCAATATTGCGGTTACTGCATGCTGTACGGATGCATGGTCGCCGCGAAGGCGCAGCCCACCAATACCTTGCTTCCGTTGCTCCGGCCCCGGAAGAACTTCACGCTGCGGACCGAATCCTGGGTGCGGCGAATCGTTCACCGCGATGGAGTGGCGGAGGGCGTCGAGTATATGGACGGGCGGGGCCAGCAGGTTATGCAGCCCGCGGGCATCGTCGTTCTCGCGTCGTTCACTCCAAACAACACGCGCTTATTGCTTCTGTCAACTATCGGCGATCCGTGGAACCCCAATACGCGCAAAGGCGCGCTGGGAAGGAACTTCACGCATACGGTCGGCGGGGCGGGCGGAGCGTCGGTAGTATTCGAAAAACCGTTGAACGCGTTCATGAACGCCGGCGGGCAGTCGTTGCGGTTCTCGGATTTCGAAGGATTCCGCGGGTTCGATGCCGATTCGGGCGTTCTTCGCGGTGGCATCGGGGTGGGAGGACTGGCCGGGGGCGGCCATCCGATCGCTTCCTTCGGGCACGTGCCGGCCGGCGAAGCAGCGCGCAATTGGGGTTCGGCATGGAAGAAGGCCGCGCTTCGATATCACGACCGCGTCGGGAGCGGCGGCGCTTTCGAAATGGACCATCTCGCCTACACGCATAACTATCTGGACCTCGATCCCACTTACACGGACAAGTGGGGCGATCCGTTACTACGCATGACCATCGATTGGACGGAGCACGAAGTCAAGCAACGGCAGCTTGCATCGGCAATCTCGACCAAGATCGCGAAAGAGATGGCGCGCAATCTGGGCGCCAAGTTCGTTCCGGCGGGCGAGCCGGCCGGCATGCGCCAATCGCGCCACTATCAGACAGCGACTTACGCCACAACGCACTTACAGGGAGGGGCCATTATGGGCGACGCTCCGGAGAACAGCGTGGTGAATCCGTGGCAGCAGCACTGGCGGGTTCCGAATCTGTGGGTGGTGGGAGGGTCGTCGTTTCCGCAGAATGCGGCATCGCACCCGACGCTAACCGCCGTCGCTCTTACCATGCGGTCGGCCGATGCGCTGATCGACCGCTATCTGAAGCATCCGGGAGCGCTGTTGTGAGACGCCGCGAATTCCTGGTCTTGCCAGCCAGCAGTTTGGGCGGAGCTCTGATCGGCACGCTTCTCGGAGAGCCTGCGCCCCTTGAGGCGCAGGACGGGAGCGTGCGCGTTCCGCTGCGCTTCTTCACCGCGGCCGAAGCGACGACGATTGCAGCGGCCTGCGAGCGCATCTTCCCGAGCGACGAGAGCGGCGCAGGCGCGCGCGAGGCCGGCGCGGTCATTTACATCGACCGGCAATTGGCCGGACCCTACGGACGCGATAAGTATCGTTACACGAAGGGACCGTGGGTAGAATCGGCGCCTGAGCACGGGTATCAGGGCAAAGCTGCTCCGCGACAGATTTACCGTGACGGAATTCGTCAACTTGGCGACTTTGTCCGGTTGACGCCCGCGGAGCAGGATGAGAAGCTCACGGCAATCGAGAGATCCATTTTCTTTCAGATGTTGAGAACGCATACCATCGAGGGCGTGTTCTGCGATCCGATGCACGGCGGAAACGTGGGAATGACCGGGTGGCGGTTGATTGGCTATCCCGGGCCGCTGATGAGCTTCCGCGACGACATCGAGAAGTTTCGCGGCGTCCCGTTCCGCCGCGAGCCAGTGAGCCTGTCGCAGATTGTGGGCCGGCCAGTGAAGGGTTGGGAGGACGAGACAGGCTGATGGGGAATGTTTCAGGTTGTAAGCACTCATCTTGCCCGCAGGGCATTCACGAAGGAGAAGACCATGACAATACGATCGAGGATCGTCGCGGGATTGGCCGCGCCGGTAATGCTGGCGGGAGTTACCGCGGGCATTGCCTTTGCGCAGGAGGCTGGCGGGGCCGCGTCCCGTAATTCCGGAGGAACGCGGCTATACAACACCGCGAAAATCAAGCTGATGTCGGGGAAGCCAATCATCGGAGCCACCGTTTACTCGCCCGATCCGGCAATGTACTGCGCGATGGCCAACTCGGGCTTCGATTTCACTTGGATCGAGATGCAGCACAGTCCGCTGACGTTTCAGGAGGTGGCGCGGATGATTTACGCGTGCCGGGGTTCTTCGGCGACGCCGTTTATTCGCGTTCCCGACGCCACGGAAAGCCAGATCCAGAAGGCCACGGACATCGGCGCGCTGGGAATCATCGTGCCGACCGTCGACACGGTGGAGAAGGCGGAGAACGCGGTTAAGTGGGCCAAGTACCCGCCGGTGGGGCGGCGCAGCATGGGCGCGGGGCCGTATCGCGAGCTTTGGGGCAACGATTACCGGCAGACGATCAACGACAACATGATGGTGGTCATCATGATCGAAACGCCGCTGGGCGTAGCCAATGCCAAGGAGATCGCGGCGGTGCCCGGAATCGACGTGATCTTCGCGGCGAGCGGGGATCTGGGTAACTTCTCCGGCCATAAGCAGGGCGACCCGGAGTATGAAGCTCTCGTAAAGCAGATCCATGACGTGGTGCTGGCGAAGGGACTGAAGTTAGGCGGCCCGCTGAACTGGCGGACGCGCGAAGGATACAGCTTTTTTCAGGGTCCCGGGGAAGCTCAGTTGATCAACGCGGGGGCGAAGGTGGCGCTGGGCCAGATCCCATCGAGCGGCCACGCAATGGGCTCGGCGGATCTGGCTCACTAATAGGCGCCGGCTGCGTGCTTGAATTGCCGAGTAACTGAGCGCAGGCGTTGCATCATACGGTTGAAGAGGTGCGCCCCGCGGGCGCTATAGTTGGCCTCCACGCGTCCGGCATGCCGCCAGATACAAGCGCCGCAGCCGCGCCGACGCCAGGGTGGTGTGCCGGAGGTCCGTTGTTTTCGACTTACAAGGCGGCTTAGGGTGTTCCCAAGTTATGGGTTCCCACCCTTGCCTGACGGCATATCGCCGGCTTATCCCCTATGCCTTCCTCCGGCAGGGCTTTCAAAAATACTTCAGAGACGAATGGATCGAGTCGATCGGGCCGGACGCGGGTTGGCGCGAGGTGGCGTACGCGAAGCGCGCGGCGGATCGCTCGTCCCACATCTTGCGGCCATATTGATGTACACTTAGTGAAAGCTGGTCTGTTTTTCCCTTTGAAGGTCGCACTGCATCTCGGGAACGGCGGTGGACCCTGTCCCGGTTGCTTGAGTTGTGGGGACGGCTCCGCTCGGCTGTCATGTCGGGCGTTGAGCGCACGTGGGTTGTGGGCCGCATGGCGTTCGAGAGACTCGACGCCAGGAAGACGCCTTGGAACCTGATGAATCTTTCTTGGAATACGAACTGACGCGCCTCAAACGCCGTCCGGCGGAAGCGGTTTGATCGAAGGCGACCAGTCGCCGCGAGCGCGACAGGACCGGCTGCGCCATGCGGTTGAGCATGCGGCGCATCTGCTTCCGATGCAGGGTCCGATCGGGGTTTTCGTCCACCACAACACACTGCACGCCTTCGAGGATCTGCCCTTCGAGCAGGCCGTGATCGAGGCCTGGCGGTTGTTCGGCGCCGAACCGTACATGAGCGAAGCGGCGTACCGGGTCGAACTGGCGCGCGGCCGCATTCATCTGGACGATATTGACGCAGTACTCAACAGCGAGCCGGACGCAATGGTCTTCCCGCGGCTGACCCGGCATTCGCTCCGCCGGGCCATGATGACGCCGGGCGTGCGGGAGTTCGACGCCGCCACCATCATGTGGCGGGCCGAGCAGGGCGACCTGGCCAGAGATTTCCGCCAGGCGGCCCTGCGGGCCTTGTTCGACGCTTGCCTGGCCCGTACCGTCGCTTACGAGGAAGAGCCCGCATCGCGGAGTCCCGTGGACGACATCATCCACCCATGGTTGATCCGGTTGTCTTCGGTGTTTCTGGATCAGGGCATGGCTTACTGGCCCATGCCGCACCGCGAGAAGGGCTTCTATGCGAGCGTCCGGACGCTGCTGTCGCAGCCGTGCGGCATGTTCCCCCGATATCTGACGGGGCTGGACGAGGAGTTCCGGCGGCAAGAGTACTTTGGCTTCTCGGCAACGGATGCAGCGTTGGACTACCTCGATTCTCAGCGATTCAAGGAGGCTGACTGGGAAAACGTCCTTCAGGCCGAGCTGCTGGCATTGCCCGGTTGGGCGGGATTGATGCGCAGGATCGAGGAAGATCCCGGCCTGGCTCGTAACGAGTCCGTGCCATCCTCGCTCATGGACTTCCTTGCGGTGCGGCTGACGATGGCCCGCGTGGCCTCGCGTATGGGCGCCGCCGAGGCCGCCCCGCGGGAGAGCCCGCTCAAGACCCAGGAGAAACGGCGCCTGAGCCGCGCGGCGCGCATCTATGACGCGGCGCGCGTGGTGTCGCTTTCCGCGGACGAAGTAACCAGGCTCGAAGAAGCCGAGTGGGCGGCGTTCGTAAGCGAAGTGAAAACGTGCAATGGACTGGAACGCCGCCGCATCCTCCACCTTGCGTATGAACGCTGGCACGAACGCGAAATCCTGAGCGGGCTGGCGAGCCATCGGAAATACCGGGGCCTATCCGAGGTCAAAGCCAGACCGGCCGCGCAGGTGTTCTTCTGCATAGACGAGCGCGCGGAATCCATGCGGCGCGCGCTCGAAGAAGTGGACCCGGAGATGGAGACGTTCAGCTCGGCTGGGTACTTTGGCGTTGCCGTGGATTACAAGGGAATCGACGACCCGCACGGCGCCGCGCTTTCTCCGGTGGTTGTGAAGCCGCGGCACGCTGTCCTTGAACAACCCATGGCGGAAGACAGCGCGCTGCTCGAGACGCGCCGTTGGCGCAGGCGGTTTCTTGGACGGCTGACGCGGTATTCGTTCTGGTCTTCGAGGACGCTGTTGCGCGGCTGGCTCTCGACCACCGCGCTCGGATTACTTTCGGCGATTCCGCTGGTGGGCCACTTACTGGCGCCCCGGCGCTACGCCCAACTGCGAGAGTGGCTGAACAAGGCGTTCCTTCCCGAGCCGCGCACGGAACTGGCGCTCATGCGGAACACCGCGCAATCGCACGACGCCCTGACGGGCCTGTTGATGGGATTCGCCGCCTCGGAAAAAACGGAAAGAGTGGCCAGCGTTTTGGCCCCGGCCGGCCTGACGCGCGGTTTCGCGCGCCTGGTGCTGGTGCTCGGCCATGGATCCACCAGTTTGAATAACCCGCACGAATCGGCCCACGATTGCGGAGCGTGCGGGGGACGCAGCGGCGGCCCCAACGCGCGACTCTTCGCGGCCATGGCGAACCGGCCCGAAGTGCGCGACCGCCTGCGCGAGCGAGGCATCGAAATCCCCGCCGACACCTGGTTCGTCGGGGGATATCACGACACATGTAACGACGACGTGGAACTCTACGACCTCGAGGCGCTTCCCGCCACGCATGGGAGGGACCTGGACCGCATCCGCGAGTCCCTCGACAAGACAAGGGCGCGGGACGCTCACGAGCGCTCGCGGCGATTCGAGTCGTGCCCGGCGAACGCATCGCCTGAAGACGCGCTGCGGCACGTCGAAGAACGGAGCGAACATCTTGCCCAACCGCGTCCCGAGTACGGGCATTGCACCAATGCCGTCTGCATCGTGGGGCGGCGCAGCCTTACGCGCGGACTGTTCCTGGACCGGCGGGCGTTTCTGGCTTCCTACGACGCCGGGCAGGATCCCGACGACCGAAGCCTGGCGGCAGTGCTGGCCTCCGTGGTTCCCGTCTGCGCGGGCATCGGTCTTGAGTACTACTTCTCGTTCGTCGATAACGATCGCTACGGTTGCGGCACGAAACTGCCTCACAATGTGACCAGCCTGGCCGGCGTGATGGATGGCCACGCGAGCGACTTGCGAACGGGATTGCCATGGCAAATGGTCGAGATCCACGAGCCCGTGCGCATTCTCTTTGTCATCGAGACGGCTCCGGAACGCCTGCTGAAGGTGATGAACGCAAGCGCCCCGCTGAGACAATTGGTGGAGAATCGCTGGATTCGGATAGCGACAATCGACCCGGCGACAGGCCGCGTACATGTCCGCGGGAACGGCGGCTTCGAGGAATATCAGGGGCCCGTGGAACGCCTGCCGGTGGCCCTCTCTTCCGCCGAATGGTATGGCGGCAAAGCCGAGCATCTCCCCATGGCCTGGATTCAAACCGAAGCGGGAGGCCGGTAAGCCGTGGACTTTCCGCAAGCCACGCTGTCGTTTGTGGTGTTGGCGCCCGGTGCGGTCTTCGCCGTGTTGGCGCTGCTGTGGTTGATGGGCTGGGTTCCCTCCGAACGTGCGATCTCCAGGATAACCGGCGTGACGTTTTCCGCCTCGCTGTTCGCCGTGGCCCTACTTACCTGGCGGCTCGGCTCAAGGGCGGCGCCGTCCGTCGTGGTGAAGTTCGGCAACTGGTTTACCGTGCATGATTACCACTTCCCGCTGGTGCTCATGGCGGACCGTCTTTCCCTGCCGTTACTCGGTATGACGGTTGCGCTGTCGGGACTGATCGGGCAGTTCTCGGCGACATACCTCCATCGGGAGCGCGGTTTTGCGCGGTTCTTTCTGCTGCTGCACCTTTTCGCATTCGGATCTTTGCTCGCATTCGCCGCCGGTTCGTTCGACCTGCTGGTGGGTGGGTGGGAGATCGTGGGCATCACTTCGGTGCTGCTGATCGCTTTCTTCGAGCAGCGGCCCGCGCCCGTGGAAAACGGTCTGCGCGTCTACGCGGTGTATCGCGCCTGCGACATAGGATTGCTGGTGGCCGTGTTCGCCATGCATCATTGGGCCGGGACGGCTTCGTTTGACGGCGGCCTACCCGAGTTAAGCGCTACGCGGCGAACGATCGTCTGCCTGCTTCTGCTACTGGCGGCCGCCGGAAAAGCGGCGCAAGTTCCATTTTCGGGCTGGCTACCACGCGCGATGGAGGGCCCCACGCCATCGAGCGCCATCTTTTACGGCGCGATTTCGATTCACGCCGGCGCCTATCTGCTGCTCCGGGTTCAACCGATGCTCGCCCAGTCGCCACTGGCCTCCGCTTTGGTAATCGTGACCGGGTTGCTCACGGCCATCCACGGCACTATCGCCGGCCGGGCTAGCGCCGATGCGAAAACTTCGCTCGCTTACGCGTCGCTGACGCAGGTGGGCGTGGTGTTCGTGGAGATTGGCCTGGGCTGGAAATGGATCGCCGTCGCTCACATCCTTGGACACGCCACGGTCCGCACATTGCAGTTTCTGCGCGCGCCGTCCATGCTGCACGACTATCACAATATGCAGTCGGCGATCGGAGGCGAGCTCTCGCCGACCGGCAAGCATCTGGGCGATCTGTTTCCAGAGCCGGTTCAATTGTGGCTCTACCGGTGGGCGCTCGACCGCGGCCATCTCGACACCATCCTCGATCGTCTTGCGATCCATCCGCTGATTCGGCTGTCCAACCTTTTTGCGAAGCTTGACAGCCTGGGATTGGACCCGTCCGTGAGCCGGCATGAAGAGGTTGCGCTGTCCACGCAGGGTTCCTCCGGCCCGGGGGGCAACTAATGGCGGACCCGGAACGGATTCTGAGCGTCGTTGCGATATCCGTTCCCTGGTTTGCCGCGATCCTGACGGCGGTCGCCCGGCGGCAGGTACGCGCCATTGGCTTCGTTGCGGCGATGGCATCCGTGCTGGCCAGCGCCGTTCTCCTTGATGCGGCGCCGCGAGGGGAGTCGTGGAACGAAGCGTTGATGGTGCTGTTCTCGTGCCTCGCGGTATTGGCGATTCTTGTGCTTCCGCGGCGCGACTGCGAGCCGGCCACGATGGCGGGAATGCTGTTCGTCCTCGGGTCCACGTTGCTCGCGTATTCGACGGAGAACCTGCTGGTTCTGCTCGCCGCCTGGATTTTGACGACGGTTCCCTTCTTCCTGGCGCGGTTGTTCGGCGCCCGCGCGTGGCGCCCGCGCATAGGCCTGCTGGTTTCGAGCCTCGCGCTTGCGCTGGCCATTGGGCTCATTGCGGCGGACGGCCACGCCATGTCGATCGACGGATTGAAGGGACAGAGCCCCGGAGGGATGGCGGTGTTTGGGCTGCTGGTCGTTGCCGTGATCTTCCGGAAAGGAATCTGTCCGGCGCACGCCTGGGTAGCGGATGCCGCTGCCGGCGGTCCCGCGATTCCCACGGCCCTTTTTCTGAACGGCCATTTCGGCGCGTTACTGGTGGCGAAGTTGATTGTGCCGCTGTTCCCGCATGCGACGCGCGATCTGTTTCCGGTGCTTTCGGATCTCGCGCTTGTCACCGCCCTTTACGTCGCCATCCGCGCGCTAACGGAGAATTCGCCTCGCCGGCTGCTGGCCTTTCTCGCGCTCAGCCAGTCGGCGTGCATTCTGGCTGGACTCGAGAGCCGGACCGCCGAAGGAATGACCGGCGCGCTTGCGCATTGGTTCGTGGTGACGGTATCCACGATGGGCCTTTTTGGTGTCTTGCGGCTGCTGGAAGTCCGCTTCGGGGAGAACCTGACCGCCAGCAGGCATCTTGGCCTGGCGGAACACGCGCCGCGGCTGGCGGTGTTCTTCGTTATATTCGGGCTCGCCCTGGTGGGCTTGCCCGGTACGCTGAGCTTCTGTTCGCAGGACCTTCTGATTCACGGCACACTGGCGTCGCACCCGCAGACGGGACTTCTGCTGCCCATAGCCATTGCCATGAATGCCGTCAGCATTTACCGATTATTCACGCGGCTGTTCCTTGGCAAGCGCAGAACCGGCTTCACGGTGATGGCGGACGCCCTGCCGCGCGAGCGGTGGATTTTGACCGTAGCGGTGTTATTCGTCGTCTTGGGAGGATTGTTCCCGAACGCGATTGTCGCCCTCGGACCGGTGGATGCGGACGCCGGGACCAAGCTTGGCGCGGACACTTCGGCTCCAGGCCGGGCGAATAGATCCCGCCTTGCCGCTAAGGGCTTACCAATGGCGAAGGGTCGCGCCGCGGCCAGTTCACGCGGACGAAAAGCCGCTACGTCCAAGGGGATGCCGGATTGACCACTCATCCCCAACCGCCGGCTGGCCGCCGGTGTTGAGCAAGACGCGCTTTTCATTGGGGTGCGCGCATGTTGCCGCGTGGATCGAGATATGGGAAGGCCCTACGCTGACATGCAATGGCCGGCTCCTTGGTACCATTAACGATATCGGAGCCGCGGGGGCGAGCTACGGCTCCTCGCCATGTCACACTCTGAATCGCTTTAGCCTATCTTGCAGCTTTCCTTGCCGCAAATTGAAGGTGTTTGCCATGCAGTTACGGACCGGTTACGAACTAATATACAGCTTCCCCCAACCTACTCCGATGATCCTGGTCGTGAATATCCACGATTCACGGGCCTCCGACATCGTCGTCCCGGATCATCTCATCGCCGAGCCATCCATTCCGATCACCAGCTACCGCGACGCCTTTGGAAACCAGTGCTGCCGCCTCCTTGCGCCCGCGGGCCGTCTCCGCCTGACGGCCGACGCCGTTATAAGAGACAGCGGTCAGCCGGATGAGATGGTGTTCTCCGCCGGGCAGCAGTCCGTGCAGGATCTGCCCGAAGAAACCCTGGTGTTCCTGCTGGGCAGCCGCTATTGTGAGACCGATCTGCTGTCTCAGGCGGCGTGGCAAATCTTCAGCGGCACGGCGCCAGGCCACACGCGCGTGCAGGCAATCTGCGATTACGTTCATAACCATATTGCCTTCAACTACCAGAACGCCCGCGCCACGCGCGGCGCCACGGAGGCATTCAACGAACGGACCGGCGTCTGTCGCGACTACGCGCATCTCGCCATCGCATTCTGCCGCTGCATGAATATTCCAGCGCGCTACTGCACCGGCTATCTGAGCGATGCCGGAACGCCGCCGCCTTTCGCGATTGGCGATTTCGCGGCGTGGTTCGAAGCCTGGATCGGAGGCCGCTGGCATGTTTTCGATCCGCGCAACAATGTGCCGCGCATCGGCCGCATCCTGATGGCGCGGGGCCGCGATGCGTCCGATGTCGCGATCGCCACGACGTTCGGACCCAACACGCTGGAGAGCTTCCGGGTTTGGACCGATGAGATTCCCGACGGCCAGGCGATGGGAACGACCCACTGATGTCTATTCTCACGGTTAGCCACTCCACGGTCTACCGGTACCGTGAGGCGGTCGGCCTCGGCGAACATCGTATCATGTTCCGGCCGCGCGAGAGTTACGACCTGCGCTTGATCCAGGCCAAACTGGTTATCGAGCCGCAACCCGCACATGTGCGATGGCTGCACGATCTTTTCGATAACTCCGTCGCGGTCGTCACTTTTGAGGGGACCACGTCCGAACTCCGCTTCGAAAGCACGGTGACGCTGGAGCACTTCGAGACTTCTCTTCCCGAGTATCCTCTCGAGGATTATGCGCAATCGTATCCTTTTCGCTATTCGGATGAGGACTTCCCTAATCTCGCGTGCGGCCTGGCTCGTCACTATCCGGGCGATAGCGTGTCCCAATGGGCCTTGCAGTTTCTCGATCCGGCCGATACGACGCACACCATGAACATCCTTCGCGCCATGACGCGCGGCATGCGCGAACAATTCACTTACACCCGCCGCGTGGAGAAAGGCGTGCAGCCTCCCGAGGAGACGTTACGGCGCCGCCGGGGCAGTTGCCGGGATTTCGCGGTCCTGATGATGGAAGCTGTCAGGTCATTGGGTATCGCGGCGCGGTTTGTCAGCGGTTATATCTTCGTGCCCGACAGTTCCGGCTTAGCCGGCGGCGGCGCCACTCACGCATGGATGCAAGCCTATTTGCCGGGCGCCGGCTGGATTGACTTCTGCCCCACGAACAGCATCGTCGGGAATCGTAATCTTATTCGCGTCGCCGTTGCGTGGGATCCCTATCACGTGCTGCCCTTGTGGGGCACTTACGCGGGTTCGCCGGGCGCCTGCCTCGGCATGGACGTCACGGTGAGCGTAACCGAATCGGCTGGATGACGATTGACCTGACGGCGCCTCGAATCCTTCGCCCACGGGGGTCCGGACGAATTGTCCTGTTCTGCGATCACGCCAGCAATTACATTCCGGCGGAACTTCACGAGCTCGGTTTGCCGGCGTCGGAACTCGCGCGGCACATCGCATGGGACATCGGCGCGGCCGGCGTCACCGCGGCGCTCTCGGAACTCTTCGACGCCCCGGCGATACTCTGTAATGCGTCGCGCCTTGTGATCGACTGCAACCGCCATCTCGACGCTTCGGACCTTATCCCGGAACTCAGCGACGGGACCGTGATCCCAGGGAACCTGCATCTGGGCGAGGCGGCCCGGGCGGCGCGCATCGAGCGCTGGTTCCATCCGTATCACGATGCGGTCGAATCGGTCCTGCTGGAACGCGAGGCGCGAGGCGTGCAATCGATCGCGGTTTCCATTCATTCCATGACGGCCTCTCTTGCCGGCGAGCCGAGACCCTGGGAGATCGCTCTCTCGAGCCATCTTGACCGCAGCCTTGCCGGCCCTGTGCTCGTTGCGCTGCGCCGGCCTGGCGACGCGGTTATCGGGGATAATCAACCGTACGCTCTGGATCCGGAAGTGGACTACAGCATTCCATTCCATGCCCTGCGCCGTGGACTGCCGCACATCCAGGTGGAATTCCGGCAGGACAAGATCACAGACACGACAGCCCAGCGCCAATGGGCTCTGCGTTTCGCCCAGGCGTTGCTGTAACTCGTCCGATCTGGACCATTCGCCCTGTGCATGGGCTATCTTTCGCGATGGCGTGAAATGCGGACCTATGGCGCCCATTCCGTCGAAGCCCGTGGAGCGCTGTAAGTAGCGAGCCTTCAACCTGCATGATTCCTCCCGGCGATAGTTAGTAAGGCCGGTTGTATGGAGGACCAACGATGGCCAGTAAAGCGCCGGGCGAACTTGCCGGCTTGCACGGAGAGGATTTGCCGGCCATTCGAGCGCTGGCGCAGGTCACACCGGAGGCGGTTACCGATTCCGGAGGGATGGCGCGCTTCGGCGGCCGCGGCCAGGGAGCATGGGATTTTCCAGATCGTCAAGGTTTTACGCCTGGAAAGCCGCAGCCGGTCACATGCGCGTTTTTGTCGTTGCCGATCCGCGCTGACGTGCGCGAGCCGCCCATGCGAAACGTTTCAGCGGCGGGCATCGAAACCCGGCGCCTTGAAAACGCCCCACATAAGGGGAATCATTGTTCAGGTTGCACTAGATTTGTATTGCCGTCGCGGCGAGAAGGCTTGCTCGATGGGTACCAGAAAGCCAGGAGTGAACGCGAATTGGAGATTTCCAGTCGGCTCGGTAAATTAGCGACTTTCTATCATCGCGAGGCCCGCAGGTGTTCGCGCGGCAGAGCCTACCTCGGAGCATCCGTCATGGAGGTCGCAGCAATCGAAGCTGCATTGCAGGCCATGTGTTTCCTTTACCCCCAACTCGTCAAAAAGACCGTCGTGTACGGGCAGAAGCGATTCCGTGGAAAACGATACAAGGCTCTCGAGTTTTCATTGTACGAGCTCATCAAGATCGCTGATGAGCTCTCATGGTTTCCTAGAAAACGCACTTCATGGGGCGGAAAAAGAACAACACTGGCGGGCTTCTCGCATGAAATTCGGTACATCAGAAACCATGTGCACCCCGGCGTCTGGGCACGTGAGCAACCCGGCACGACAGAATTAACCAAGGGAACGTACGAGGACGTGCGCGAGGTGGTTGAAGTTGCGACCTCTTGGCTTCTTCATCGCGTGCATGACAGTTTGCGAAGACACTTAGATCGGAAGGGCCTCTAGAGACGTCGGCAGGTACGCCGCTGGAGCGGCGGAGATCAAAGACCCGCGAGGTTATTGAATGTCGAAACAGGTGCCTCTAAGCATTGATGCACACCCCTCATTTCGCCAACGACCTGCTGCCCCGCTGTCCGTCCCGCTCACGGCCAAGGAGGGCGCCACGCCGCACTTCAACGCGACTTCCCGCATCCTCACGGCCGTTCGGCGCCCGTGGACGATCAGGGCTCCGACAAGCCGTCCAACCCGATCCTGTTTCACGATCTGCATCGGCAGCGCCACGCCGGAGCGGATCAAACGTGCGTGGTTACCGGCAACACGCAGCTCATGATCGAAGCTGCCGAACAGCTCCCCATCGAAGCGATGGCCAGGTTTATCCACGGTCCCGGCGCTCTGGCGACCGGCGAATTGACGTTTCCGGCCGCGCGCGCGCGCCCGCGCCGCTGACGATCAACTCCTCCGAACTCGCCACGGTCCACCCATCGCTGCGGGGGCTGCCGCCAGTTCCCGCCGCGAATGCCGTGCCGAAGCGCCTCGGGGGAGAGTTGCAAAAACGGCCACCTTTACGTAAGTCGTATACGCTGATCCGCAGAGGCGGTGCGAAATGCGTTTATCCCGGCGGCGGATTCTCGGCCTGATTCCGGCCGCGGTGGCGCACCGCACGGCATCGGCCTTAACCGGACCCCCAGCCCCCGCGCAGGGTCGTGCTGGTGACCATTGGCGGCATCCGGCACCAGGAGAGCTTTTCCCAGCAGGGGTTGGTACACATTCCTCATTTGGCCAACGACCTGCTGCCCCGCTTGCCTCCACGGCGTCCGCCCGCCGAGGAACCCCGCATGCAAGAAAATCGACCGACGACCTTTAAGTTTTTCAATAATATAGCGAGGTAGTGCCTTATGTCACGGTACCGGAGACGGGATGCCTTGCGATTCCGCCCGACGCGTCCGAGATCGGGCTGTGGGCGACGGCGGCGCCGGACGCGAAGGAGCCGGCTCGCGCGCACCTGGACCTGCGGATTCGCGCGCAGGACGTGATGCTGCTGCGCGCGGGCGACCGTTTTCGGGGCGAACGCGAGTTGGCTCGCCTTGTGCGGAGCGGACGGACAGCCGCAGGTGACACAGCCGGAACGCGATGAGGCGTCGCGGAACGGGATCCGCAAGAAGGGCGACCTGGCGCTGGACGATGGCGTGAAGAAGGTGCGAGTGGTGGTCTACGATCATTGTTCGAACGAGGTGGGCTCGCTGACGCCGACGGGTATTGGGAAAGCCGGGAGGGTGACCGCGGGACAGGGGATTCGCGGACCGACCCGGGCGAGTCTCCGGCAGGCTGGTGCGCTGGCGCGTTTGGGCTCTTGACGGATGGTGTACCCTTATCGTTAGCAGGCGGCTTTGGCGGGTGCCGTAAAGTCGTTGGGCCTATGCGCCGATATCCGGGGTGGGATATGGCTCGAAGGGGCATGGTCCCGGAGATTGGTGAAACTCCCTGGCTGGCGCTGACATCCAGTCAAGTGGAGGCGAAAGGCGCGAGGGTCCGTTCGGGAGAAAGAGGTCAACGCTTTGGAAGATCGACTCAAGAAGCTGATGGAAGAGCTTGGCCACGCGATCAACGAGTCGCTGTCGGACTCGGACCGCATCGCCGGAGCGATTGGCGAGATCAAGAAGGCCGGTTACGACGTCTTCCTGGTGCTCGAGGCGACGATCGGATTCAATAAGCGCGAGGAGGGCGCGCCAGAGGAGGCGGACGAAGCGGCCGCTCCCGAGGCGCCCCCGGCGAAACGGCGTTTCGAGTCCACGGGCAAAATCAAGCTGACCTCGCAGGACCAGAATTTCCTGCGCGCGCTCAAAATCGCGGTAGACGAGGATTCGTCGCCGCGTTAGGCGCTCTCGAACAGCTCGCGGTAGACTTCCCAGGTCTTCGCGACGGCGTCAGCCCAACGAAATTCGCCTGACCGCGCCAGGCCGCGGGCGCGCAGATCCCTCCGAAGTCCCTCATCGGCATTCAGCGCACGCAGCCCCTCGGCGATTGCCTCTTCATCGAACGGATCGACGAGCAGCGCCGCGCCGCCGGCCACTTCCGGCAGCGCCGAGCGGTTGGACGTGAGCACGGGCACCCCCCAGGCCATCGCCTCGATCACCGGCATGCCAAAGCCTTCGTCGATCGAAGGGAACGCGAAGACGGCCGCGCGCGCATACAACTCGCGCAGGCGCTCGTCCGTCACGTAGCCGGTCGCGTCGATCGCGTCGCGGCGCGGGCTTCGGGCAATGCGATCGAGAATCCGCGCGGCGCCGTAGCCATGGCCGCCCGCGAGCACGAGCCGCCAGCCGGGCTCGCATCGCTCGAAGGCCCCGATCAGACGCTCGACGTTCTTGCGCTCCTGCAGCGCGCCGGCGAAGAGAACGATCCGCTCGCGCTCTTCAAGCGGAGGGACGCTCGCGGGCGCGCGCACGCCGTGGGGAATGACGCGAATCCGGGCGCGCTCGACGCCCAGCAGATCCTCGACCTGCCTAGCCGTGAACTCGCTCACGGCGATGATGCGATGGCTGCGCCGCGCGGCTTCGCGCGCCTGCCAGGCGAAGCGTGCGCGGAACTCGGGCGTCGAGTACTCGGCGGTGAGCACGAACAGGTCGTGAAACGTGCTGACGATGCGGCGCGGGCGGCTCGAATCGACGCGCTGGTTGAGCGCGTGGAACAGGTCGAGGCGGCTGGCGAGCGGCGCACGCCACAACAGACACCGGCGAACGCCGCGCGGAAGCTTCTCGCCGAGCAACTCGCGCCAACGGTGGGCGCGATAACACCACAGCCAGTCCTGGTTCGCGTAGCGCGCCGCGAGGCCGTGGAGAATCTCACGCGAGTAGACGCCGACACCGGTGAGCCGCGAGCCGAGGCTGTAGCTTGCGTCGAGCGCGATTCTCACTCAGCCAGCATAGCCGCTCCGCGCATGGCGCAGGGCCGCTACGCGCGCGCGTCGCCGTATTCCTTTAGCTTCCGATAGAGCGTGGTGCGGCCAATGCCGAGCAGTTGCGCGGCCGTGGCGCGATCGCCCTTGGTGACGCGCAACGCGTTGAGAATCGCGCGGCGCTCGACTTCGGCCAGTGGAAGAACGCCGTCCAGGCCGGACGCCGCCACGTTGACGCCGCCCGCGGCGCCGGCTTCGACCTGCCGCGCGAAGTTCTGGAGCGCCGACGGCAGATCGTGCGTCTGCACCAGCGGGCCGGGGCCCGTGGCGAGCAGACGGTGGATGCAGTTCTCGAGTTCGCGCACGTTGCCCGGCCACGAATACGCGACCATCGTCTCGAGCGTCTCGGCGGTGAGCTGGTGCGTGCCGCCGTGGCGCGCCAGGAAATGTTCGATCAGCAGCGGAATATCCTCGCGCCGGTCGCGCAGCGCCGGCAGCCGCAGCGAGACGACATTGAGACGATAGTAAAGATCGCGCCGGAAGCGCCCATGGTCGACCTCCTGCGCCAGGTCGCGATTCGTCGCCGCGATCGCACGGAAGTCGCTGTGCCGCGAGAGCAGCGAGCCGACGGGCCGGAATTCCTTCTCCTGTAACACTCGCAGCAGCTTCACCTGCATGTCGAGCGGAAGCTCGCCGATCTCGTCCAGGAAGGCCGTCCCGCCGTGCGCGGCTTCGATGAGGCCGGTTTTTTGCGCCACGGCGCCGGTGAACGAGCCCTTCACGTGTCCGAACAGCTCGCTCTCCATCAGCGGCCCGACGATCGCCGAGCAATCGATGGCCACGAAGGGGCCGCGCGGATTCAGATGGTGAATCGCGCGCGCGGCGACTTCCTTGCCGGTCCCGGTCTCGCCGAGGATCAGCACCGGCCAGCGGGATTGACTGTACTGCAGGATCTGCCGGTTTACATGCCGCGCCTGCGGCGATTTGCCAACGTAAACCTGGACACACTCGATCGCCTGTGCCGCCACGGAACTCTCCCTATGCCCGCCGCGCTCAGGCGCGCGCGGGCGCCGATTCGACTAGGGAGGTAGTGGCGCGAGCCCGGAAAAACTCTTCGGAAAAAATTTAGTCCGCGCCCTGGGGAACGCCCTCGAGGCTGACCACGAAGGCCTGGCCGGTTTCGGCGCGCAGCCGCGCGGCGAGCGTTCGCGCGGCCCCGATCGCCGGCGCTTCGCCAACCAGCACGCGCCACAGCGCCGGGTCGCCCGCGCTCGCGACCAGACGCACGCGCCCGTAGCGCGAGCCGAGACGGGCGCGCAGGGTCTCGGCGCGCGAGCGGTCCGCGAACGCGCCCACCTGCACGGCGAACAAGGAGGGTCCAAGATTCGAAGGCGCGCCGACCAGATGCAAGCGCACGCGCGCCGTGCCGGGTCCGGTGATTCCGATCCGGCGCGCCGCTTCTTTCGACAGATCGAGAATGCGTCCTTCGACGAACGGGCCGCGATCGATGATGCGCACTTTCACCGACCGGCCGTTCGAAAGATTCGTCACCTTGAGCATGGTGCCGAACGGCAGCGTGCGGTGCGCGGCCACCAGCTCCCGCATGTGATAGATCTCGCCATCGGCCGCGGGCCGCCCGTCGTAGGGAACGCCGTACCAGCTCGCTACGCCGACTTCGCCGTTGACGGCCCTGATCTCTTCGCGCTTCATCGGCGGCTGCACGGACGGCGGGACCGGGCTCGCCACGCGAGCATGACGCTTCGCACAGCCGCCCGCGAGCGCGCAGCCGAGCGCGAGAACCGGGATGGCCAGCCATCGTCTCCGCATTCACTCGTATCCTAGCGCACGGCGAGGCGCGCGCAAACATTCTTTTGAGCGCATGTCAAGTCGCAGCCTAAAACAATTCCATCACGATGTGTTTTTTCGTTCCCTTGCCCGCTTTGCGGCCCCGCATCGCCCGCCCATGCATTTTTTTCTTGACTTTCTCCCGAAACAACCTTATATATGAATCACACTGCGATCTTCACGGTCGCAAATTTGATGTTATGGAGAATCACTCGATGAAGAACGCGACAAAGAAAGCTGCAAAGAAGCCCGCGAAGAAAGCTGCTCCGAAAAAGAAGAAGTAGCGCACCGCCCCGTTAGGGGCTAGCGGTTTCTAGGGTTCATGCAAGCCCCGGCGCAAGCCGGGGCTTTTTTCATGTCCGCGCGCGCCCGCGCGGCGTCTCGCGGGGGGAATGCCGCTCAGGCGCGCGGCGCCGCGCGTTCGCTCGAAACGCCACGCAGTTGCGCTTCCTCGAGCCGCTTCGCTTCCTGATACGTGAACGCCATGCGGTGCACGACGGTGACGTTGGCGAGCACGGCGATCGTCCACAGCACCGGCGCCATGCGGTCGAACAGCGCGCCGATGATCAGCAGCACGACACGCTCGGGCCGCTCCATGAAGCCGACCTTGCAGCTCGGGATGGTGTTCTCGGCGCGCGACCGCGTGTAGCTCACCATCACCGAACCGGTCATCACGATCGCCGTGAGCACCACGTAGAACGGCCGGTTGATCGTTCCGTAATACACCAGCAGGCCCATCAGCAGCGCGAGATCCGAATAGCGGTCGAGAACCGAATCGAAGAACCCGCCGAACCGCGTCACCTGATTCGTCTCGCGCGCGACGCGGCCGTCGACCATGTCGAACAGCCCCGCGCCGATGATCACCGCGCCCGCGGCGCGGAACCGCCCGGCGGCCAGCAGCACCGCGGCCACCGAGTTGATCACCAGGCCGAGAAACGTCAGCACGTTCGGATGAATCCTGGACAGGGCGAGCCCGTGGACGATCATCCGGATAATCTTGTTCGCCCCGATTCCGATCGCCCGCGTGTACGTCATGGTTCCTTCTCGCGGCCGCCTCGCGCGCCGCTTCCCGCCTTCCTCGTTCAGTCGTGAATCGTGGTGAGCTGCAGGATTTCCATCTCCCGCACACCGCTTGGGATCTGGATCTTCACCACGTCGCCCACCTTTTTGCCGAGCAGCCCGCGGCCGATCGGCGAACTCGTCGAGATCAGCCCCTTCTGCACGTCGGCCTCTTCGCTGGTCACCAGCCGGTAGGTGATCTCCTCATCCTTGTGCGTGTCGAGCACCACCACACTCGAGCCGAGACTCACGCGGTCGCGCGGGATCTTCGACATGTCCACCATCGAAAGCTCGCGCAAGCGCGCCCGAAGCTGTCCGAGCCGGGCATTCACCAGCCCCTGCCGCTCCTTCGCCGCGTGATACTCGGCGTTCTCGCTGAGATCCCCGTGCGCGCGCGCCTTCAGGATCTCCCTCGGCAGCTCGTTTCGCAGCTCGTAGTCGAGCGCGGCGATCTCGGCTTCCAGCTTTTTGATGACGTCTTCCATCCGGTACTGCTATCCTCACGCCATTATGGCAAATGCCGGCGCGACTGGCGCCGCAGTGTCCGGCTACTGAACAACGATGGTCGAGGTCTGGGACCGATAGCCGTTGATGGTGAGCGCCACCGGCTGCGCCCCCGATGCGATGTTGCCCGGAACAACCACGTTTACCTGGTAGAGGCCGATGCTTTCGGGCGAGAGTCCGCTGAAAACGACCTGCGCCGGCTGACCGCTGATCGTCACCGTGGGCGTGGAAGTTGTGTTGGGCGCCGGCGTGGGTGTGGGCTCGCCGCTCCGCACCGCCGTATTGACCGCGCCCAGCCCATTCGCATAGAGCAGAATTGTCGCGCCCTTGTGCGCAGGGTTGCTCGATCCGATCGGATGGTACGAGGCGTCCTGCGCGGCGAGCATCTTGTTGCCCGCCGAATCCGCGTACTCGAAGAAGGCCGGCGAATACGGCGTAAGCGGCAGCGTATAGGTGTTGCTCGAATCGAGATCCAGGCTCACCTTCATCACCGCCGACGTCTGGCCCGCCAACTCCCAGGGGATTTGCACATCGAGCTGGCCCGGGCTCACGAACACGATCCGCCCCGGCACGCTGAGGCTCGCCGACGGCACATCGAAGCTCACGCTCACGCGGCCGAGCGACAGCGGCAGATACGGAGTCGAGAACAACTGCGTCGTCTCGCTGAGGCCCGAGCCGAACACGGAGATGTAGGAGCCCGGCGCCTGGCCCTGGCCCTGGAGAAAGCTCGCGCCGTTCACCACGCCGCCGTTCGAGATGGCGGGCAAGGCGAACGCGCGGCCTTCGAAGACCAGCGTGAGCACCGCGGGATTTCCGACGTCGACGGCGAACTCCTGCGCGCCCAGCGCCGTGCCGATCTGCGCGGTGGCGTAGCCGACGCCGTAGTTGTCCGTGCCGTTGGTTCCCGTGCCCGCGGCGATGCTGCCGTTGCCGATCGTCGAATAGAAGTACACCGGCACGCCGCTCTGCGGGAAACCGAAATCGTCGACCACCTCGACCTCCAACGAGCCGTTCACAGCGTCGCCCGGCGCGCCGGTGAAGTTCGCGCCGGTTAGCGGAAACGCGTTCGCGATGGTTTGGTCCGAGACGCCGTAGAGGTACGGGATGTTCAGCGGCTGCGACGCGCCGCTCACCACCACGTCGCCCTCGTAAATCCCGGGCGCCGACAGGCTGCCCTGGAGCGAAGCGGTGATCGTCGTCCGCGCGCCGGGCGCGAGAGTGAAGCTCGACTGGCTGAAGTTCAACGTGGCGTACGAATCCGGATAAAACGCGTTCACACTCAGGCTGAGATTGACCGCGCTCGTGCCGATGTTGGTGAACGTCAACTGCTGGGAGGGCAGACTGCTGAAGAGCTCGCCGAGCGACAGCGTGGCGGGCTCGATCGTCACGTTGGTTTGCACGGCCGCCTGCGCATCGAGCAACCCGTTGCCCGCGCTCTCCACGCCCGCCGTGATGGGATTGCCACTCGAGTCGTAATCGCCCACCGCGGTCCCGTTCGCCGTATTCACCACCGCCGACTTCAACTGCCCTGGCGTAAGCGACGGGTGCAACTGCTTCACCATCGCCACGACGCCCGCCACCATCGCCGCCGCGAAGCTGGTGCCGTTGACCACCGTGTAGCCGCTTGGATCGTACAGATTTCCGTTCGGATCGTAGCTCTGCGCGGCGGTGTACAGGTCCGTGCCCACGGCCATCAGCTCGGGCTTGATCCCCTCGGTCTCGAGCGCCGGCCCGCGCGAGGAGAAGAAGCCGACGAAATCGTCGCTTGAACTCGCGTCGGTCTCGACGCGCGCCGGGTCGAGCGTGACCTCGTGCTTGGAATTCGAGCTGAGGTAGCTTTCCAAATTCAGCGCGTCCGTATTGCCGATAAGCACCACCGGAATGCCGACGCCGGCCAGCCCCGTCGGCGTGTAAATGGAATCGTTCCCGCTCTGATCGTAGAACACCACCGCCACCGCGCCCGCGTTCTGCGCGTTGATCGCCTGCGTCTGATAACTGCAGTTCGAGTCCGTGCCGATCAGGCCGATCGACCCCTTGAGCGCGCCCGCCGCCAGCGGAGAACACGCGTCGGGATTCGCCAATCCGCCAGCGGTGAGCACGTCGATCATCGGCGCGGTGAACGGGCCGCCCGGCACGGGCGCTTCGCCGAAGAAGGCGGCGATGTTCTGCACGTTCGAAGGTCCGCCGGGGACGCTCACGCTCTGGTAAAAGATGTGCGCGTTGGTGACCGCGCCCACGGTGATCGCGCCGTTCGCGGTGCCGGGCGAATCGATGGCGCCGTAGGTCGGATAGTTGTACCCGTTCGCTCCGGCATTGCCCGCCGCCGCCACCACTGTCATGCCGGCCGCCACCGCGTTCTCGACCGCCATGGCGCGTGGATCGCACGCCACGCCGCTACTGTTGCCGCACGTCGAACCCGTGTCGTCCGGACCCCACAGCGCCGGCGAACCCAGCGCGAGGCTCGCTACATCCATGCCATCGTTGAACGCGTCTTCGAGAGCCGTCAGCACCACATCGTCGAACGTGGCATCGTTCACGCCGGGCGAACCGAAGATCTTGTAGTTTCCAAGAAACGCCTTCGGCGCGACGCCGGTGATCTGCGCGAGCGGCGCGTTCACCGTCTCTCCGGCGGCGACCATCGCGGCCGCCGTGCCGTGTCCCACGCGATCCCGCGGCGAAAGATCGTCGGGCCGCGAGACGTCGTTCGTTCCGCCCGTGTAGGGCACGACGAGCTGATCGACGTAGCTGCGCGCGACGATGATTTTGTTATTGACGTAGCTCTGCCAGTTCGTGCCGGCGCCGATCGGATAGCCGCTCGGCGGCGTAAGCGACGGGTCCTGAAACGCCGGATGCGACGCGTCGATCCCCGTGTCGATGATGCCGATCTTCATGCCGATGCCCGCATTGCCCTGTCCGCCGAGCAGGCCCCAGGCGCCGGGCACGTTGACAAGGCCGAGCGCGAGGTTCAGATTGCGATGCACGGGCAGCATGCGCACCACGCGCGTCACGCCAGGCAGCGACAGCAGATCCGCCGGCGTCATGCCGGGCGCCGCGACATACACCGCGTTGAGCAGCATCTTGGTCGAGCCCAGCACACGAATCCCGCGCGCGGCGAGCGTGGACTTCAACGCCGCTTGCGCCGCCTCGATCGTGCGCCCGGCCTGCATCGCGGGAACGCCGCGCACGCGCACGCGGTCCGGGAACTGCGCGGCCACGGGCGCGTCCGAGAGAATCAACGCGAAGCGATCCAGCCGCGCCGCGTGCGTGACGGGCATTTGCGCGGTCCGCGCCGCCGGCTCGGGCCGCCCGGTGCGCGCGGCCTGCTCGTGGTGAGTGGGGGTGTATCTTCGCGGGTTGTTCGTCCCCGCGACGGTCTGCGCCCCGCCGAGCAGCGGCGCCCCGAGCACCGCTATCACGATTTTCAAACTTATTTTGGAGGTCCGCACGCTATAAGTGGACGCGTTGCTCATACATCTTGTTCCAACCCTCGCTGGCCGCGCCAGGTTGCACGCCAGCGATGGCGCGCCGAGGCTAAGGACAGCTTGGTAACCTACATGCTATACTAATGGAAAGTAAGGAGATTTCCTCCCCCTATGGCATCGAAACCCGCATTTGCCACCGGCGCTCAACTCGAGCACACGAAGTTTGGACTCGGCTCGGTGGTCTCATGCACCGAAGAGCACGTGGTCATCAAGTTCGACGATCACGGCGAAAAGAAATTCGTTCTTTCGATCGTGATGCCGGCGCTCAAGAAGAGCGATCGCCAGCCACCGGCCGAGAAACGCCGCGCCAGCCGTAAGAAAGCCGCCCCCGCCGCGGCCGCCGCCGCCGAGTAATCAGCGCCGCGCGGCGATCACGCATGACGCGTCCGCACCCGTGTAGGGCTGGGCGGTCGCCGGATACGCCCCGCGGCTCGACAGCAGCAGCAGCAGCGCCGCCATCAGAATCGCCGGAATCGCTTCGAGAATCCGTTCTTTTTTCATTGGGCGCCCTCGCTTGTGTAACGCGCGCGGCGCGCTCGCGGTGTCGCTTCAAGCTGTAAATTAGCGTCACGCGGCGGGCAGTTTGCAAACCTTTACGAATCTCCCGCGACGAATGCGTTGCCTTTGAGCTTCCGCTGACGTCCTCCCTTTTGCCGCCCTTATTCGTGGCGGCGTCGACTTCACGATTCCCGCGAACCCCTGACGCGAGAATCGTGCTCCGGGCGCCGGGTTCATCCCCTGGCCGGCGTCCGGCCCCTTCGTCCGGCGGCACACTCGAGTTCGGCTACTCCACTTGCTTCCAACTCGAATCCGGATCGAACGCCTTGATAGGGTTTGCCATCCCTCCCGACGCGGGCCCGAGATCCTTCTCGTAAATCACGCCGTCCTGATTCACGATGAACGTGTGAATGCCAGTGACCCCGTACGCCGCCGGCCACGCCGCCAGCCCGAAGCCTCCGATCAGCGCTCCCTTCGCATCGTAGGAAAACGCGCCGCCGCGCGCGTGCGTTCCCTGCGCCGTCAGCATACGGAAGTAATATCCGTGATACGGCTTTGGCTTGCCGCCCGCGGCCTTCACTTCATCCACCACGGCCTCGGCGAAGCGCCTGGGCACAAGCGGTTCCGGGCCGTCCCACGTTAGCCCGTCGCGTTTGCCCGGCGCGCTCGCGACGCGGCGCGCATATTCGAGAATCGTGTTTCCGCCGCGCTTCGCCGCCGCGTACTCCTGCTGCGCCTCGACGTAGCCCGCGCAGACCTCCACCACATCCAGTTCGTCGGCGCCGACTCTCCGCGCGCGCATCTCCGTCCGCGCCTCGCCCGGCTCAAAGCTCCACTTCCCGTTGCGCTGGACGATCGGCGCCGGAAAGGGCCAGTCCTCGTCGCCGATCGTCAGGGTCTCGCGGTTCTTGTTCATCGGGTCGGGTTCGAGTGCGTGCTTGTCCTGCGCCAGACGCGTGAACTCGGCGCGCTCCTGCTCGTCCCGGTTCGGATCGCCCGAGGTCAGGATGTCGCGGCCCGGCGATCCGAAGATCTTCACGAGCGCCGCCTTGTCGTTCTTGGCCGCCGCGTCGAGCAGCGCATCGGCCGCCGCCTGCGGCGTGTCGAAGCCTTCCGGCGGAAGCGGGACCGCCTTGTTCTGCCCAAGCGCGAGAGACGCCGCGCCGAACGCCACCGCGAATACCCAGGGAATCTTTGTGGTTTTCATAGGCTACCTCCGCCCCCCGCCGCCCCGGAATCCGCCGCCTCCTCCTCCGCGAAAGCCTCCGCCGCCATGGAACCCGCCAAACCCGCGATTCATCGACGAGAAGCCATGGTCGCTTTGAATGCGCGCGAAGCCGCCCTCGCGAGCGCCGCCGAACACGCTGTGCGGCATCGAGAAGTCCCGCTGCGGAACCTGCCGGCCGCCGAAGCGGTCGGAGCTTCCCCCCGCGCGCGGCATCGGCGCCGAACGCATGCCGCCGAACCCCCCCGGATCCGGCCGGCCAAAATTCGGGCGATTGAAATTCGGCCGCCCCATCATGCCTCCGCGCCCGCCTTGGAATGTCGGACCCACTGGACCGCGCGCGGCGAACCCGCCTCGTCCCGGACCGGCGCCCATGCCCCCGGGCCCTTCGCGAAAGCCGCCTTCGCCGGCATTGAACCCTCCTGCACGCCCGCCAAATCCACCGGGGCCGGGTCCGTGAAAGCGCTGCGCCAACGCGCGGTTCGGATACGGCACGCCCCAGCGATGCATCGGGTCGTGCTGCCAGACGCTTCGCCCCCACATCGGGCCGCCATGAAAATCCTGGAACCCGTAACGGTGGAAGAAGTAGTTGTTCAACATCACCTGGCCGCCGAACCAATCCGGCCCCCCACCCCAACCCCCCCCTCCGCAGCACGAGCCGAAGTACACGCCGAGATTGCAACCGAGGCCCCAGCCGATTCCCACCCCGACGCCCGGATAGAACAGCGGCGGATACGGAATGGGCGGCGCGCCCCATGCCCAGTCCGGATTGTACGTGGGTACATAGATCACCTGCGGATCGGTGGGCTGGATCTCAATCACCGTGCGGCCGTCGTTCGTCTGGGTCTCGACATTGTCCTGCGGCCCGGACTGCAAATGCCCGGACTGTTGCGCCTGCTGCCGCATGCGCTGCACCGCGTCCATCACGGCGCTCTGCTGCGCGAGAAATGCGTTGCCGAGCTGCGTGATCCAATTCACGTCCTGGCTGAGCCGCGTGAGCAGATCCGGAAACGGAACCAGCGCCTGCACGCTCGGGTCCCAGTTCTGCTGCTTCGCGGCCTGCGTCAGCGCCTCCCCGGTGAGCCCCCGGTTCTGTTGCAGCCACTGCGCCGCCTCGACCACCTCGAGCGGATACGTACACGCGACCAGCACCTGGCTAAGCAGCGGATCCGGGTACAGCGCGATCGGCGCGACGAGACTGTTTAACTCCTCGGGCGAGAATGGCTGCTGCTCGGGCGCCTGCTGCTGCTCGGGCGGCGGCGGCTGCCCTGGCGGCGGCCCCTGGTTCTGCGCGATCGCCAACGCCACGGTCAAGGCCGCGGCAAGCCAACGTTTCAAAGGAGAAGCCCTCCTACGGGAAAACATAGCGCATCGCGGGGTGTCCCCGCGCCTGGCCCGCCTACGTCATGGTCACGAAGCTCGGCGACGATAATCCCTCCGCGCTTGTTCGGAACAAACTCGTGGGCGCCTCTTCCACGATTCCTTCATGGTAGGGTTGTCGCGGTAAGTTCGGCGCCCTGCTACGGTCTGCTTACTCGAACGCGCGCGCGCTGAAGGAAGGAAAACGGGAGTGCCCTCGGAATGTAATGGAATTCGGCGCGCGCTTTGGCGCCGAGGAGACCTGCTGGGAGTATCTCTTTCGACCGCGATGGCCGGCTGGCTTTCAGTGGCCGCGGCGCCACGGTAGGAAATCTTGGACAGTGCGAGAAGTGTTGTCGCAGTGCGCCGGCCGCGGGCGCCAGACCTCGGTAAGAGCGGGCACGATCAGGCCGAAGCTCGTGCAGTGATTTGCAAACTGTGCCGGACTCCGAATGTGCATTTTGGCTCTCAGCGAAGCGGCCGATCAGGCGGATCTCGCGCTCGCCACCGCCCATGAGATGGCTCCGCACGCGGACTCGAACGCGCGGGCATGAGGGACAATCCGCGCTATCCGCGGGTGCTCGAGAGAAACGCCGCGACATAAGCGTGAGCGCCGGCCAGCAGCGTGGTGCGCGCGGAACGGCAGCTCAACAAAGCGCTGTCGACTTCTTTCCTGCCATTGCCGTTTCCTCCGACATTGGGGGCCGCTGGAGCGAAACGTTCTGCCTCCGGCTATTCTTGTCAGCGTACATTCGCCGGTCGGCCTCCGCCAGAAGTTCTTCCCCGTTGACGCCGTCGTCGGGCCACGACGCAACGCCAACGCTCACCGAAATGAAGCTCTCGCCGCAAACCATCCGGCCCACTTGTTCAGCGAGGGCAGACAAGGCGAAGACCCGGTCGCCGGCGGCATCCGCATTCAGACCCGGCAGCACGAGAACAAATTCATCGCCTCCGAAGCGCGCAGTCACGTCGTATTCCCGGCTGATCTCCGCCATTCCCTTTGCAAACTCCTGTAACACTCTGTTTCCGGTATTGTGGCCGAACCGGTCGTTCACCTGTTTAAAACCGTCCAGATCGCAGACCATCACCGCGAGGGGCGACCGTTCCCGTTCGCAGCGGGAAAGCTCCTGACGCAGGCACTCAAACAAGGCTCGCGCATTGGTCAGGCCGGTAAGATAATCCGTTGTAGCGGACGCTTCCAGCGCACGATATTTCAGCGCATTCTCGAACGAGAGACCGATCTTGGAACTGAGTCCCGAGAGAATACGCAGGTGATCCAGAGCGAACGCACCCGCGTCGGCGCGATACAGCGAGAGCACTCCTACCGTGCCTTGCTGACCGGCAAGAGGAACCGACAGCGCGGATCGCAGGACGCTGAATTTTGTACGGTCGGCGAGATAGCCGGGTTCAACCGAGGGATTTCCATTGAGAATAGGCTTGTTATGCTTGGCGACCCAACCCGACAGCCCCTCTCCCAGGGGAATTTGCAGCGAGGAAAACAACATGCGGTCCCGGCCATCCACATACACCGGTCTCAGCAGATCGTCCTGGCTTTCATAAACGGCAATGGAATCGCAGGGAATGAGTTGCGTCAGCCGCGAGCTCAAGACCGAGAGCATTTCCGCCATGCCGAGCGAATTTCCCAACTCTGATACGAGTTCCAGGGTGTATTGCGCCTCCCGGCCCGCAGCCGCAATCTGCGAACGGAAATCGCCTTGCGGGTCTTCGATGGCCGCGGACTCGAATCCGGCGGCGGGCGCTTTGCCGCGCTCGATGCGTGCCTCAACGGAGAGTTTCGGCGTTGGCTTGGCCAAACGAACGGCCTCTTCCTCGATTTGGCGATAACGCCGCTCGAGAATCTCGACCACCCGCGGATCGTAGCCTTTGCCGGATTCGCGCACGACAATCGCCATCGCCTCGTCCAGGGGCAAGGCGCGCCGGTATTGGCGGTCGGAGGCCAGGGCGTCCAGGCAGTCTACGGCAGACAGGATGCGGGCGCCAAGCGGGATCTCCTCTCCCGCCAAGCCGAGGGGATAGCCGTTTCCGTCCCATCTTTCGTGATGAGCCCTCACGATGGGCACCACCGGATACGGAAAATTGACCCGCTCCAGAATCTCGGCGCCCACCAAGGGATGAATTTTCATCTTCTCGAATTCCTGCGGCGTCAGCTTGCCCGGCTTCGTGAGAATGTGCTCCGGCACAGCCAGCTTTCCGATGTCATGCAGCAGGGAGGCCGCCCGCAGGGCATTCAGTTCGGCTCCGGCCAGACCCATCTCTTTCCCGATCTCGATCGCATAGTGCTGCACGCGGCGCAGGTGCTCGTGGGTTGTCTGGTCCTTGGCTTCAATCGCCAACGCGAGCGTTTCGATGGTGCGGATGTGAAGGGCGTTCATCTCTTCGACGTGCGCCTTTTCCTGCTCAACGTGCTTCTTCTCCGTCTCCAACCGGCCGATGTAAAGGCGATAAGAGCGATAAACCGTCCATGCAACCGGCATTGCCAGCAGGGAAAACTCCCAGCCCAGATTCTGATTCACCCAGTGGATGAGGCAGACCAGCGTCGCTCCCAGCAGGTAGTAAGGAAGGGCCCAGATATAGCATTCCCGCCAGACCTTGGCGACGCTCTGCTTTTCCGTCATCGAAATCACGGCGGCAATCGGGAACGTGTTGGAAAAAAAGTATGTCACTGTCGCGAGCAATAGCCGGATGGGAAGGCTGCCTCCCAGAGCTTCGGCGAGCGGGGAGCGAAGGGCTGCCTCGGCGCACCGAATCGCGATCGCAATCACCGCCAGATTAAACAGGACTTGATAGAACCGCGGCCGCTTCTTGGCGTACCAATAGATCTGAACCAAAGCCGAGCCAATTCCGAGCACCATGGTCTGAAGGGCGCCAAGCTCCAGGATGCCGGAAAGGATGAACAGGAAGCTTACCGACAACGTCCCGTTTACGCCCGGAAGTGTCACTTTCAAGCCCGATGAGAGCAGCGTCAGAAGCAGATAACAAACAAAGCGCTTGGAGAGCCCTTGGTGCGTTGTCGCCAGATCTTGAAGCGCCACCAGAAGCCCGCCGACTGCAATCAGACCGATGATCGCGCTTGAAAGACCTTGCGAGGGTTTCACTGATCTTCTCCCCGGACTTCCCTACGGCTCGCCATTCATGGCGATGTCCTCCGCTCCCTCACCGGCTGCCTTGGCGCCCCATATGGCTCGGAAGGCTTGCGCCGTGTTGGCGTCTCGGATCGCCTACGTTCCCCAAATCGCCGACTCCAAGTCGGTGAAAACGCTGGCGCTTCCAATCGAAGAGGCACTCACCAGCATTGCTCGGCGAACCACAGCGTTGTTCATGGCGGATCGGACTCTGGTTTTCATATCGGATGACCTTGACCTTTTCATGAGCTTCACTCCTCTACTTGTCGCCATTGATGTTGATCGCGATGGATTCGCTGGCCTCAGTAGTGCTGGCGCCCCAGATCACGCTGGTTCCCCAGATCACGTTGGTTCCCCAAATCACGTTGGTGCTCGAGAGAACGTTGGTGCCCCAGATGATATTGGCGCCCCAGATCACGTTGGTTCCCCAGATCACGTTGGCGCCCCAGATGACGTTCTGTCCCGCGATATTGCCGATCGAAACCGTGTTGGTCAGGGCGTTAAATGTAGCCACCGGCGAAAGAGCCGATCCGGCGGCCATGCTGGTGTCGTTCAGCGCCGCCATCACGTCCAGATAACCTGCCCCGACCGTGAAGACATCGTAGTAACTGGTGTATTGGATGCCCGTGGTGGGGTCGGTGGCAATGCTCGAGGCAGGAAAGCTCTTGTAGGCTGTCTTCATGAGCCGCGCCTTTACCTGGTCCGGCGTAAGATTCGGGTTCTGCTGCAACAGCAAGGCCGCCGCGCCGCTCACCATCGGCGCCGCCATGCTGGTTCCACTCAATATGAAGTAAGAGTTATCCGTTATGTTGTTTGGGTACTCGTTGGGCAGTGTCCCGTTGCCAAGTATGGAGACAATTTCGTTGCCCGGCGCTACCAGGTCGGGCTTGACGATATGGTCGAACAGCGTGGGACCCTTGGAACTGTAGCTGGCGATCAGATCGTCGCTGCGCGTAGCGGTCCCTTCGGTGTTCATCGCGCCAACCGTAATCACATAAGGATCGTTTCCGGGAGCGGTGATCGTGGCGTAGCCGTCGGTGTTGGCGGTGTTGTTGCGGCCCTGGTTTCCCGCGGCCACCACTACGACGATACCGGCCTGCCACGCCGCTTCCACGGCCTGGCACAGCGGGTCGACCGTATAGCTTTCAAAAACCGGGCGGCCGAGCGAGAGATTCATGACTTGAATGTTATATTGCGATTTTAACTGGATCGCCCGCTGAATCGCCGCAATAACATAGCTGTCGGTGGAGGAGCCGGTGTTGTCGAGGACCTGGAGGTTGATGAGGTTCACGTTGGGGGCGACTCCGGCGTAAACACCGTTCGACTTGCTGCCATTTCCGCCTATGATTCCTGCGACGTGCGTGCCGTGGCCATACACGTCGCCTGCTTGCCCGCCATCTTCACTTGTTTGCCAGGTATTATTGAAGCTTTGCCCGTAAACGACACGATATCCATTCTCACCGTAAAGGTCCCATCGGTTGGAGATGCCGCTGTCGATCACCGCTACGCCAATCCCGGCGCCGGTCCATCCGGACTGCTGCGCGAGATCCGCATTGACCGCCTGCAGTTTGTAGTCGAATACCGAGGGACCATCCGAAGCATTCACGGCGCGGTCCGGCGAAATGTAGGCCACGTCCGGATCGTTGGCTAAGTCGGCGAGCGCTTTGGCGGGGACGGAGTAAACCGCTCCCTTCACTATGTCGAGTGTCGCTCGATAGCGCCCGCCTTTGCGGGTCACGGCATCGAAGTGACGCTGCTGCGGCGCCCGCTTGTACTGGATAATTACGTTCACCGACGATTCCGGCGCGTTGCCGTCGAGATCCGTGGAGAGCTTCGGGTTACGCTCCCCGTAAGCCAAGCTGGCGGCTATTAGAGCAGTGATTGCAATGCGTTTGAAGTTTGCGCTTTGTGTGACGTAACTCATGCCCTCTTGATAGCACGCGTTGTGCCATTTGCAACGCATTGATAATAGAGGGCCGCCCGCTTGTTCATCCATGACACTTCGTCGCCGTACTCGGGCTGGCGAAGGTCGAATCCCTTCGTTGCGGCGTGTGATTTTTGTGCTGCCAGAGTCGTCCTGGCATCGGGGATCGCGTGGGAAAGAGACACTTTGGCTGAAACCCAGTGAATCGGAAGTAGGTTAAGAATAGTACGAGGGTACCAACCTTTCGCCGCGTTTCGAGCTATCCGTCACTATGTCGGCGCAAGCGACAAATTGTCATACCCGGGAAAGCACTATCCTTTCGATGCCGCCGATGTTGCCGTGCGCGCGGCGGAGGTCTGAGTAAGCGATGTCCGCCTCGCATAGCGGCGGCGCGTCCAGGCTGGGCGAGTTCGGAGCCATGTTCTGAGCGGCGATCCCGGTGGCGACGAGATCGTGAGACAGGTTGAGCACGGCGGGCGGCTGGCCCAACGCGCTTCCGTTCCCTGCGCGGATCAATGCCCGCGGGGCAGGCTTCCGTGCGCGTCGTCTCGAAGCACCGGCCCACAGGATAATCCCTCGCGGACGCTGCCGGGCGGGCCCTAAGACCGTATTGATTCGCCTCAAATGCCTCGGGGATCAGGTCAAAACCGGCCAACGGAGCTGAGGCAGGACAAGTTCGTTTATACCCCGTCCGGCGGCCGAGAGACGCTCGTAACGTAAGCCGGCGCGCGTCCCTTCCGGCAGTGGGGACACACCAGTTTCGGATATCGGCATTCCGTGACCACGGACGGGATCGCTTCCGGCAAGACCTCCGCGGAGCGATCCGCCTTCTCCACGCGCTGCCGTTCCTGTCGCGCAGGGCCGGGTTGCCCGCCCGGTTTGCGCCCACTCTTCTTCCTCGGCGAGCGCCGGCGGCGTTGTGTCTTCCGGCGCCGGCGATCTGCCGGTCCCGTTCGACCACCTGCTCGCGGAGTTTCTCAATCTCCCGCGGCAGGCGCTCGACTTGCCGCTGAAGTTCGTCCCGGCTGGCCGGCTGCGGCTGCGAATGCCGATTCGCCGCTACCTGCTTGATGCTTACGCGCCGGGCGGCACTCGCGATCATCCACTCTACGCAAACAATTCCACGAGATTTGTTCAGAGAAACCGGCCGGGATGCTGGCTGAACTGGCGCAGGAACAAGGGCCTGAGCGGTTACGGCAATTCGACGAGCAAAACCTCGGCCCCGGGGATCACGATTGGATCTTCAACACGTAGGCATACGCGTTGGGTTGCGTCTCCGGCATCGTCACGACCAGGCCGGCCGCGCCTCGTTGAAACGGCAGCGGCCCCTTGCTGCCCAGTAGTTCGACGCGTCTCACCTGCTTTGGGTAACTGGCGCTGCCTTCGGCGAGTGTCTTGATGGTGAGCTTGCGGTCCTGGGGCCAGCCCAGAGCGATGGCGTAAAGGGTTTCTCCCATGGTGGTAAAGCGGATATCTTCGGCCGTGTACGGCCGGGCGAGCCGCTCGTTGAAATTCGCCGTCCCCTTTACGTCCGGCGCGCCCTCTCCGAACACGGTGAAGGGGCGCGTCCCGAAGATCGCTTCCTGGTTATCCCGCATCCACGAGGCGACACCCTGCAGGAACTGGTGCTCGTCCTCATCGATCGTTCCATCGCCGCGAAGCGGGATGCTGAGCAGTAAATTGCCGTTCTTGCTTACGATGTCGGCGAGCATCGTGATCACGGTGGCGGGCGTCTTGTAGCGATGCTGTTCGAACAGCGACCGCTGGTAGTGCCAGTTACCGATACAGGTGTCAGTCTGCCAGGCACTGGGAAGGACTCTGTCGGCGCGCCCGCGCTCGATGTCCAGCACCATCGTCCCTACATGATCGTCGCGCAGCTTCTTTGTGTTCAGCACCGCCTCGAGCCGCCCGCTATGTTCCTGCATATTCGAGTTATAAAAGTGCGCGGCGATGTCGAGCCCCGCCTGGCCCATCGGAAGTTCCGTATCGTCGAAGTAGAGTAAGTCGGGCTTGTACTTGTCGATGAGCTCGCGGGTTCTCAAAAACCATGCCCGGACAAACTCGGGCCGGCTCGCCGGCGGATCCTCCATCCATTTCCCGTCATGCTGGGAATGCCACTCCCGCGCGGCGCTCATGGATGTTATGCCATCCGGAATCACGATGCTGGGGCCGACGTAAAGCTGCCGCGGATCGAAGCCATCCCACCACCGGCCCTTTCCCTCCGCCGCGCGCGTATATCCATCGTAGCGGACCCCGGCGAGTGGTCCTTCCGCGTCATAACCGAACGCGGTCTGAAACCAGTGCCAGGCGTGCGAGGTGTGGTTCGTAACTCCGAAGCGAAGACCGTGTTCGCGCGCGACGCCCGCCCAAGTGCCGACGATATCCTTCTTCGGCCCGATCCGAACCGAGTTCCACGCATGGTACGAAGAATCGTAGCAGTCGAAGTTATCGTGATGGTTGGCGAGCGATACGAAGTACTTCGCTCCCGCCTGGGTGTAGAGATCCATCAACTCGTTCGGATTCCAGCGCTCGGCTTTCCACAAGTTATCGATATCTTTAAAACCGAACTCGGATGGATGCCCGTAGTGTTCCACATGGTAGCGGTTCTGCGGCGTGCCCTGGATATACATATTGCGGGCATACCAATCGCCCTGTTCGGGCACGCACTGGGCGGTCCAGTGCGCCCAGAGGCCAAACTTGGCGTCGCGAAACCAATCCGGAGCTCGATACTGCGCCAGCGATTCCCAGGACGGCGCGAACTGGCCCGGAGCGATGCTCGGGTTCGCCGCTTGGGGGGGCTGTGCGCCGGAGTGGGCCGGTAAGCCGGCTGCCAACGCCGGGCCGGCCAGGGTTTTCATGAGGGAACGCCGTGTCATTCGCATGTCCTAACGATTCTAATCGAACTCCGCCCGCGATGGGCGCGCCATAGCCTGGCTCTAATGTTTCAGAAGGGTATCGGCATGGTTAGAGCGCGCACCTTCCACCCTGGCGGCGGCTGCGCTTCGAACCGGCAGGGCCGCCAGGTTAGAGCGCAAGGCAAGGCGCCGTCCCGAGCTGGCCCGAAGGGGGTGTTAGTGGGCCGCGTTTTTCGGGGGCGGGGGGTTGCGGTCGGCGGAGAGGCGGCGGACGATGCCGCGGGCCAGGCGGTCGAGCGTGGGGCCTTGTGTATACTTGGGGCGGTCGTAGGGGGACCAAAGGACGTTGCGCGAGTGACGG
>VFSW01000382.1_pt1 | contig 63934 bp, 56 predicted proteins | sample 5358111 | NCBI WGS metagenome assembly VFSW01 (sample SAMN11554181, study PRJNA540505) | mine drainage metagenome | isolation source: sediment from site ElyBrook_90M | place: USA: Ely Copper Mine, Vershire, VT | collected 2017
CACAAAAGGCATCAGGAGTCATCTCTGCGCCATGTCTTATCTAAACAGTATTGCGCCTAACCGCATCGTTGTATTGTTCGCTCGTCGTTCAAGGTCTTGAATTCTGAAGACTGCAAGCCACGGTGGAGGAGCCGTCTGAAGGCAACCTATCGTTCGTTGGAGCGGCATTTTTGGTATTGTTTCTATTATTGCCTTGCCCGGTACTTGCCTATATCGTATCGTTTTCAGCCGTTCGGCAAACTGGGGAAATTCTTTCGGTCGATGGCTTGTCGGCGTCTATTCCGCTCCGCTGGACGTAACGTCAATGTGGAACAGGGAGCATATTTCGGCTCTGGCTGGGAAATCGAAATTGGCGACCATTCTGGGCTGGGCGTCAACTGCTCGGTGCCGTTCAATCTGAAGGTTGGCAGAGACGTGATGATGGGTCCCGATGTTCTCATTCTTGGTGAGAACCATCGATTTGACGACCTAGATCATCCGATGCGATTGCAGGGGTACACCACGCCGCCGCCGGTTCGCATCGAAGATGATGTTTGGATTGGCGCGCGCGCGATCATACTGCCGGGGCTGACGATTGGTAAAGGCGCGATCATCGGCGCTGGCGCAGTGGTGACGAAGGACGTGCCATCCTACGCGATCTGCGCGGGTAACCCGGCGCGCGTGATCCGATTTCGTTACGAACGAGTATTATCTTCAGGCGCATGATGCTCTGGACGGGGGTCGCCACGGACGGATACGCCAAATGAAATTGGGCTTGGTCGTCGACGGACATTGGGGTTTTATTCGAGACTTGCTGTCTGATTGGCAAACCCGATACCAAACGCATGTTTTCTCTTTTCGTGAAATCCATCTTCCAGTTTGGCGCGGCAGAGTCAATCAGCGGCGGCTCAGGCAATCACTTGGGCGATTTCTGGAAAGCCACGATGTTGTTTTCTTTGAATGGGCTGGTCCCCTTCTCGTACTTGCCAGCCATTTGCAGAACCGCTCGCGTCTCGTTGTGCGGCTGCACTCGTACGAGTTGTTTGATTATGCGGCGCACGTCAATTGGAAGTCGGTCAGCCAAGTGATATTGGTGAGTCATGCTATGCGGCGGCATTTCTTGGAATTGTATCCGGCGATGGCAGAGCGCAGTACGGTTGTCTATAACGGCGTCGCGCTGGGCAAGTTTGCAAGAGCGGAACGACCTTTCGCAGGCGTGATTGGGATGCTGGGCAACGTCATACCCATAAAACGAATCTACGAGGTTGTCTTGGCATTGTACGAGCTGAATCGGGCAGGCAGCCGCCTAACTCTCCGTATCGCGGGACCTCCCGACCAGGGCGCAGATCCGCAACGGTACTACATGGCTTTGCAGCGCGCGGTGCGACAATTGGGGTTGGAAAATCAAGTTAGTTTGGTTGGACCCGTTTCGGATGCGGCAGGTTTCCTCAAAGATGTAGACATTTTCGTTTCGAATAGCTACTGGGAAGGACAGCAAGTATCTTTGCTCGAAGCGATGGCGACGGGTTGCTATTGCTTGTCCCACTTTTGGGATGGCGCTGAAGAAGTCTTGCCGCCGGACAATTTATTTGTGACCGACAGCGAGTTGCGAGCCAAGATCACGGCGTTCTGCCAAGCGCCAGAGACTGTCAGGCATGAACAGCAAGAACGAATGCGCGCGATTGCTCGGGACAAGTTCGATATCGAGCGCGCAAAGACTCAGCTACGCGGCATCATCGAAGCCGCGCGCCCAACTCAATTCTGATGCGAATCGGCTATCTTATGCAAGCCGGTGTGCCAGATGTCCGCAAGTCGCCTCTCTCGGGACCGGCAAATCATGTCAAACTTGTCTTTGAGGAGCTGGGCAAACTCGGTCACCAAGTGCGGCTCTTGGCTTGTCTGGATGGACAGATCTGGAAATCCGATGATCTGCAGCACTATGAGGCAGTATCGGTTCGTTGGATCGATCGAGGTCCAGTCCGACTATTTGAACGTGTTGTCCGTCGAATCCAGTATGAGTTGAAATTGCCCTATGCGGCACTCTTTGAGAGCACGCGCTTTGCGTTCGCCTGCCGTCAGGAATTGACGGGGTGCGATCTACTCTACGAACGAATGGGGTGGGTTGGTTACGGTGGAGGGCTGGCGGCGCGGTGGTTGGGAATTCCGCTAGTCCTTGAGGTCAACGGCGATCACCTTACCGAAATGGAAATGCGCGGCATCGCGCCGCGCGGCGCGCAGCGATGGCTATCGATTGCGTTGATGCAAAAGGCGGTCAGCGCGGCGTCTCGTGTCGTCACGACCGGTGACGGGTGGCGCAACCGCTTTGTGGAGCGATGGACAGTTGACCCGGCGAAAGTGACCGTCGTGGAGAATGGAAGCGAGTTGGTGCCGCTTCTCCAACGAAATCAATTGCGCGCATTCTGTTCTCATCCAGACCCGAATCAGCCGACAACCATCGTCTACTTGGGCGGCTTTGATCCATGGCAAGGGGTAAATATTTTGATTCGGGCGGTCGGAAAAGCGATTGCCCAGCCGATTTCGGTTCGCTTGGTGTTGATTGGGTCGGGTTCAGAGTTTAAAGCGGCACAGCAGCTCGTGAGCGAACTTCAATTGAGCGACCATGTGACTTTTACTGGCGATTTGACTTCCCTTCAATATGCGAACTATCTCGCCGCCGCGGATATTGGGGTATCGCCGTACTGCGGTCGGGTAGAATATTCCGGCTTGAAGTTGATCGATTACAAGGCAGCCGGCTTGGCGATCGTCGCGTCAGGAAGCAACAGCCAGCCGGCGATCATCGATCATGGAAGGACCGGCTGGATTGTGCCGCCATGCGATGAAGCGGCTTTGTGCCAAGCCATTACCCAATTGTGTTCCGATGTCGAACTCAGGCAGCGGATGGGCAAAGCGGCGCGCATCGAGGCAGAGCAGATTCACGGCTGGGATAAGACCGCGGCGCAACTGAACCAACTGTTCATCCAAGCGGTGGGAGCACGAGGCAATGGGAACAAGTAACCCGATCGATTCCCAGCCGCGCCAAATCAGCGTGATCATTCCTTCCTATAATCATGCGAATTTTCTAGGAGATGCCATCAAAAGCGTGCTCGCTCAGACATGGCAGGATGTAGAGATCATTGTCGTAGATGATGGCTCGACGGACCAGACGGGTCAGGTCGCGGCGAGTTTTGGCGCGACGGTCCGGTACATCTACCAATCGAACGCCGGTCTCTCCGCCGCTCGCAATACAGGGATTCGCGCGGCAACCGGAACATATATCGGCTTTCTCGACGCGGATGATTTGTGGCGCCCTGATTTCCTCTGCACCCTCGTTCCAATCCTCGAAGGCGATTCCACCGTCGGCGCAGTCTATTGCGGAAGTCAGTTTGTGGACCACAACGCGCGGCTTCTTCCGCAACTGCTCACTCGTACCGTCGCGCGGGATAGGCTGCACGATGCGCTGATCAACGGCGAGTTTTTCCCGCCTTGCGCTGTCCTCGTTCGAAAGAGCGTTTTTGAGGCGGTCGGATTGTTTGACGAGCGCTTGCGCGCCAGCGAAGACTGGGACATGTGGCTGCGAGTTTCCGCGGCGTATCCTTTCGTCGGTATTCCGCGCGTTCTATCGCTCTATCGGATGCACGGCGACAATATGTCGCAGGATTTGGAGCGAATGCGCGCCAGCCAGCTCCAAGTCGTCCAAAAACACTTTGGTGCCGGCGAAGGAGACCCCGCTGCGTGGACTCCTCAGCGGCAGCGCGCTTATGCTGGAGTTTACTTGTGGCACGCGCTGGCGTACTACCGGCGCGGCGAATCGACTCTGGGTTTAGATAATTTGAAAAGCGCGCTCCTCGCTTATCCGCCGATTGCCTATCGCTTGGATACTTTCTATATGCTGGGCTGTCTGGATCAACCGCTGGGTTATGTCGGCGATCCTGATACCGTAGACTTGGAGCAGAATGCCCACCGCGTGCTGACCGCGCTCAACGTGATATTCTCGGATGCCGCGTCGGCGGCGCGCCTGCAGCCGCACCGGCGAAGAGCTTTTGGAACGGCTTTTTTCGCGCTGGGCGTTCTGGCGTACAACCAGCGAAATCGTGGAGCCGCGCGCCGTTACTTGGCGCAGGCAGTCGTACAGAGACCGACGTTGTTAACGAATCGGCAGTGGGTACTGACCTTCGCCAAATCCTGTCTCAACAGTCATTTGCTGGATGCTCTCATCCAGTGGAAGCGCGTCAAATTCAACAGCTATTGACGATTGCTTGCGTTGGCTAGATAGAACGCCGCAGCCCCTATGAAAATTTTCTTCATCACGCATTTATATCCACCTCGCCATATCGGCGGCACCGAGACCTATACGCACGGATTGGGGCAGGAATTGATCCGCGCCGGGCACCAAGTCCAAGTCCTATCCGTCGAAGACTGGGAGAATGGAGAGGCATACTGGAATGGGGTTACGGATGATACCTACGAAGGAGTGCCCGTCCGGCGTTTGCATCTCAACTGGACTCACGCGCCGGATGTGAATCGGTATCTGTACGATAACCCAATGGTCGCACAGTATCTCAAAATGTACTTGACAGAAGTACAGCCCGATGTGGTGCATGTCACGTCGTGCAACACCTTGTCGGCGAGTGTGATTGGCGCGGTCAAACAGGCGGCGCTGCCGATCGTCGTGACGCTGACGGATTTTTGGTTTGTGTGTCCACGAGTGACGCTATTGCGAGGCGATGGGACGTTGTGCGACGGACAAGTCACCGAAGAGGATTGTCTGGAATGCCTCCTGCAAGATGCCAAGATTTATCGTTGGTCGAAGCAAGGCGTGGGCAGGAGCGCTGCCATCAAATTGCTCAGCGCGGCGAGTCAGCATGGAAATCTGACGCGTCTGTCGGGACTGCGGGGCATGGCAATCGACATCCATCATCGGCGGACGATCCTGCACCAGGCACTGCAACAGGCAGACCGCGTTTTGATCGCCTCCGCGTCCGCGCGGAAGATATTTCAGAATAACGGATTCTCAATGCCTATCGAGGTGGTGCACTATGGACACGATCTGTCCTGGCTGAAGGCATACCCAGGCAAACGTCCAAGCGACACAGTCCGTTTGGGATTCATCGGGCAGATCGCCGCGATGAAAGGTCCGCAGCTTCTAATCGAGACGTACCGGAAGACCAATTCCAACGGTCACGCGCGGCTGCTCATCTACGGCAGTCTGGATAAGGATTCTCATTTCGGGCAGTATCTTCGTTCGTTGGCAGAGGGCAGATCGGATATTGAGTTTCGCGGGACTTATCCGCATGTGGAAAGCGGAAGAATATTTTCTGAGTTGGACGTTCTGGTCGTGCCATCCCTTTGGCATGATTATCCGTTGATTATCAATGAAGCATTCGCCACCCAGACGCCTGTGATTGCCAGCAACTTTGGAGGGATGAGCGAATTTGTGCAGCACGATGTCAACGGGTTGCTCTTTGAACGAGGCAGCGCGGAAGATCTAGCAACGCAGTTGAATCGAGTCATCACGGAACCCGGCTTGGTCGAACGCTTACGCAGAGGAATTCCGCGCGTAAAGAGCATGGCAGAAGCCGTATCGGAAATGCTTGGAGTGTACGACGAGTTGATTCGCAAGCAGTCTGGGAATGTCAAGGTGAAGGAGCGATGAGCAAAATCTTGGTTACCGGCGGCGCGGGATTTATCGGTTCGCATGTCGCAGAGGAATTGATTCGACGCGGGCACCACGTGACAGTGCTGGACGATTTGAGCGGCGGCTTTGTCGAGAACGTGGTTTCGGACGCGCGGTTCATTCAAGGCAGCGTCACCGATGTCGAGTTGGTGAATCGGCTTTTCGATGAAACGCGGTTTGAATATGTGTATCACCTCGCGGCATACGCCGCCGAAGGATTGAGCCATTTCATCAAGCGGTTCAACTATCACAACAACTTGATCGGCAGCGTGAACTTGATCAATGCCGCCGTCAATACGGGCGTCAAGTGTTTTGTGTTCACTTCGTCGATTGCGGTTTACGGTACCAGTCCACAGCTTCCGATGACGGAGAACACGCCGGCGCATCCCGAAGATTCGTACGGCATCGCCAAGTTAGCCGTCGAGCAAGAGTTGCGCGTCTGCCGGGAGATGTTCGACCTGAATTACATCGTCTTTCGACCGCACAACGTGTACGGCGAACGACAGAACATCGGCGACAAGTACCGCAATGTCGTGGGAATCTTCATGAACCAGATTTTGCAAAACAAGCCGATGACAGTTTTTGGCGACGGCGCTCAGATGCGCGCCTTTAGCTATATCGGCGATGTGGCGCCGATTATGGCGGACGCGATCAGCGTGCCAGCGGCGTACAATGAAATTTTTAACGTCGGCGCGGACCAGCCGTATACGGTCAATGACCTAGCGCAGTCCGTCGCTCGCGCGATGGGCGTCGCGCCGAACATCGCGCACTTGCCCGCACGGAACGAAGTCCAAATGGCGTACTCGTCGCACGAAAAAATTCGACGCGTGTTCGGCGACCGACGGCTGCATACTTTAGATGACGGGTTGCTCCGAATGGCAGGTTGGGTGAAAGAGCACGGAGCGCGAACCAGTCAAAAGTTCGACGGCATTGAAGTCGTCAAGAATTTTCCGAAGGCATGGCTCGACGAACAGGTGAAGACGCCGTCGGTTGTTTAGAAGTTTGTAGACCTGGCGAACCAATAGTCCTCTATGTCGCAACCGCTTGTCATTACAGTCACCTTGAACACCAATCGCCGAGATGATACTTTGGCGTGCTTGGATTCGCTAGCGCAAGCCACCTACAAAGATCATTTCATCATCGTGCTGGATAACCACTCGATCGATGGATCGGTCGAGGCGATTCGTTCGGCGTATCCTGCCGTGCAGACCATTCAACTGACGGAAAACCGCGGCTATGCTGGAAACAACAATGTCGGCATTCAAGCGGCGATGGAGCAAAACGCCGATTGGGTGTTGGTGTTAAACGAAGACACCATCCTTGCGCCAGATTGTCTTGAGCGATTGGTTGAGGCGGGCGAGCGTGACCCGAAGATCGGGATGGTGGGTCCTCTCGTGTACCATTACAACGAACCAGATGTGATTCAGTCCGCCGGCGGCTGGACGAATCGGTATTGGGAAGCCGGGCACATCGGAAAAGATGAAAAAGATCAAGGCAAGTTTGTCGCCCCGCGCGCGGTAGACTGGTTGACCGGCTGCGGAATCCTAGTGCGTCGCGCGGTCATCGAACAAGTCGGAATGTTGGACGCCAAGTTCTTTATCTATTACGAGGAAACCGAGTGGTGCGTTCGGGCTCGCAAAGCGGGCTGGACTCTGATGAACGTGCCGCAGGCAAAACTCTGGCATAAAGGCGTAAGCCGAGATTACCATCCCAAGCCGTCGTTTACCTATTACAGCACGCGCAACCGATTCTTGCTGTTGGCAAAACACAACGCGCCTTTGATCGCGTGGATCGTCGCGTGGGAACAAACCCTGCGGACTCTGACCAGTTGGACGGTCAAGCCCAAGTGGCGGCACAAACGCGAACACCGCGACGCGATGTGGGAAGGCGCAGTGGACTTTGTGCGCGGGCGATCGGGTATGCGTAAAACATGAGCCGAATCCTTTTTCTCTCCGCGTGGTTTCCTTATCCACCCATCAATGGAGCAAAGATCAGAATTTACAATCTGATCAAGCATCTCTCCAGCAAGCATGAGATCACGTTGGTGTCCTTTGCGAACACTATCGGGATCGAAGAAGCGCGCGCACAAATTCCGTTTCTGGAGCAGTACTGCCGCAGCGTGGACGTGGTGCCTGCCAAGCATTTCAATCCAACCGGCGTAAAGACCTGGGGCGGATTTCTCTCCCCAATGCCTCGGTCTGTCGTTCAGACTTTTAGTCCCGAGATGGAGCGGCTGGTCGCCCGCAAAGCGCAAGTAGGCACGTTTGATCTAGTCATAGCGTCGGAAGTGGGCGTGCCGGCGGTTGTGTCATTGCTGGCAAGCCGGGTGGTTGGCGTTCCCAAAATCTTGGACGCCATCGAGCTGGGGCTGCTTCAAAACACCGTGTCCAGCCGGGACCCGTTGACCAGTCGAATACACTATGCGATGACTTGGTTCAAGATGCAGCGATTCGCGCGAGCGGTCATTCGCCGGTCTAGTCTGGTTACCGTTCCCTCGGTAGAAGAAAAACGGAATCTCTCAATGGTTGTGCCGGAGTATCCGTCTATCGAAGTCGTGCCTCATTCGCTGGATATGGCTGATTACAAGGGCGTTTTTGGCTCTCCGCAGCCGGATACCCTCGTCTTTACCGGGTCGTTCACGCATCCCGCCAATCAGGACGCGGTGAATTTCTTTTTGCGGCAAGTCTATGCGCGAATCAAAGCGCAGGTGCCGGAGGTCAATTTGAAGATCGTTGGCGGCACGGATGGCGCGGCGTTGAGCAGGTTTCCAGTCGACGAAAGCGTCGTCTTCACGGGCTTGCTGCGTGATGTGCGCCCGGTCGTCGCGCAGAGCTGGCTGAGCGTGGTACCCCTTCGCATTGGCGCGGGGACGCGCTTGAAAATCATCGAGTCGATGGCGCTGGGCACGCCGGTGGTCAGTACGAGCAAAGGGGCAGAAGGTTTGGACGTGAAACACAATGAACATCTTTTGATCGCCGATACACCACAGGCGTTTGCCGAGGCAGTCGTTCGATTGTTGCGGGAGCCAGAGTTGCGCCAGCGTCTAAAAAATCGGGCGTCCGAATTGGTTCGGCAGAAATACGATTGGTCGGTTGTCATTCCGCGCTTCTCGGCGACGGTTGAGCAAATCGCGCAGGAGAGCAATCTCGCTGCGACCACGCGACGTGCATACTACTTGAACCCCTGGCATCGTTGATTTTTCCAGTTGGCTCACGGGATATTGGCGCTGCATGAGTCGCATTCTTTTTATCTCCACGTGGTTTCCCTATCCATCGGACAACGGTTCCAAGATTCGCGTTTACAACTTGCTGCGGGGCTTGGGCGCAGAACACCAAGTCACGCTGTTGAGCTTTACCGACCAGCGCGATATAGATTATAATGCAACCGAGATACGCGACCTGTGCCGCTGCCGCGAAGTGTACGCGCTGCCGTGGAAACCATTCGATCCACGGGACCGGCGCGCTCGGCTGGGGTTTCTCAGCCCGATTCCTCGTTCCATGGTGGACACGTTCTCGCCGGAAATGAAACAACTCATCCAGCGCACTCTGTCGGCGAAAGACTACGACTTGGTCATCGCGTCCCAAACGACCTCGGCGGCTTATGCGCCATTCTTTGGGCGATTGCCGGCGTTGTTCGAGGAACTCGAAGCGGGCGTCTTCTATGAACAATTTATCCGCTCGACCTCAACTCAAGCGCGAATTCGCTATGGTTTGACTTGGGCGAAGCATCGACGCTATCTGGCGCATTTGTTGCCGTACTTTCGGGCGTGCACCGTGGTCTCCGAGCCAGAGCGCGAATTACTGCGCGCCTCTGCGCCTAGTTATCAAGCCGTCGAAGTAATCCCCAACTGCATCAACCTCGCCAATTATGCCGATGTCCATCGCGCGACGCAGCCCAATACCCTCATATTCACGGGCTCGTTTCGTTACATTGCCAACCACGATGCGATGACTTGGTTTCTGCGCGAAATTTATCCGCGCATCCAAGCCCAAATGCCGGACGTTCGTTTGACGATCACGGGCGATCATGCCAATCTGGCGCTGCCGGCAGCCGAGAATGTCGTCCTGACGGGATTCGTGGACGATGTGCGACCACGCGTTGCCTCGTCCATCGTGAGCTTGGCGCCCATTCGACTGGGTGGAGGTACGCGCATGAAAATCATCGAAGCGATGGCATTGCGGACGGCGGTGGTTGCTACTTCCAAAGGTGTCGAGGGTTTGGAGGCGCGGCACGACGAGCATTTGTTGATCGCGGACGCTCCCGACGCTTTTGCTCAAGCGGTCGTCCGCCTCTTGAAAGACCCGGCGCTGCGGCAGCGTTTGGCAGACAATGCGTATCGATTGGTTCAAGAAAAATACAATTGGGCTGTCGTTATGCCCCATTTCCTGGATCTGGTAGAGCGCGTCGCGCAAGCCAAGTCGCTCTCCCTGCCAGTTTCATCCTAATCTTTTCGAGATACTATGATCAATCGCCTGTGGGCTAATAACTTTTCCTGGCTGCAGCAAGATTTCCAGCGTTGGTTACGCTGGTCGATCATCGGCGGCGTGTTGCTGCTGAGCGCCTATCTGGCAACCCACGCTTCGCCGCTTTATCTTGCTGTCATCGTCGGTGTAGGCGGCACTCTGATTCTCTTAAAACGCCCGTCGCTCGGTCTGCCCGCTCTCTTGATTAGCACGTTGGTTGTGCCGGTCGCCATTGGCACCGGGACGCAAACTCCCCTCAACATTGCGGCGATGCTCATTCCGGCGCTGCTGGCGCTGTGGCTGGCGGATATGATCCGGCGTCGCAAGTTCCAATTGGCGCCGTCTCGCACCACGCTGCCGATGCTGGCTCTGGTGGCGTCCGCCACGATCTCACTGATCGCCGGCACCCTGCCTTGGGACCTTTTCGCGCGAGTAGCGCCAGTCACCACGCAGGTGGCAGGGTGGGCTATCTACGCTTTTTCAGCCGGCGTCTTTCTCCTCGTAGCGAACGAGGTGACCGAACAAACCGCGCTCAAGGTGCTCGTGACACTCTTTTTTGTCATCGGCGGCTTGTACATCGTCGGGCGGTTTGGGATACCGGGGTTTAGCGAGCTGTCGACGTTGATGAATCGAATGGGTTCGGATGGCAGTATGTTTTGGGTTTGGCTCGTGGCGCTAGCCACCGGTCAACTCTTGTTCAATCGACAGTTGAACCGGGTGACACAGGCGGCGTTGGCTTTGCTCGTGGTTGCCTTTATCGGCGTTAGCTGGTTTTTGGCGCGCTCGTGGACATCGGGGTGGTTGCCGTCTATGGTAGCCGTTGGCGTCATCTTGTGGTTGCGCTCCTGGCGGTTGGGGTTATTGGTAGGGATCGTAGGCGTTCTAGTTGTGTTGATTGGCTATCCCGACGTTCTCAACGCGTTGTTGGGCTTGAAAGGATACAGCATCATGACGCGAGATGTCGCTAGGGAGATTCTGCTCACCCAGATCTTTCCGCTCAGTCCGATCCTGGGGCTGGGTCCTGCCAACTATTATTGGTACACGCCGCTTTTTCCCATACTGGGTTACTACGTCAGCTTCAACTCTCACAACAACTATGTCGATATTCTCATGCAAATGGGGCTGGTGGGGATGGTTTGTTTCGGTTGGGTTGTGTGGGAGATTGGGCAGCTCGGTTGGTATTTGCGTAAACGCTTTGCCGGCGACTTTGCGCAAGGGTATGTCTATGCCTGCATCGGCGGACTGGCAGGGACGCTGGTCTCTTCGTGGCTAGCTGACTGGCTGTTCCCGTTTGCGTATAACATTGGTTTGAATGGATTCCGAGCCAGTGTCCTGGCGTGGCTTTTTCTAGGTGGATTGGTGAGTTTGGAGCAGATGGCTCGCCAATCCAAGCCCGAGCAGTAATTTATCCACGTGTGCGGGAGGCGTAATTCATGAACGAGGAAATGATCGGACTGATCCCGGCGGCTGGCAAAGGCGTGAGATTAGGATTGCCCTATCCCAAAGAACTTTATCCGATTATTCGCGACAATCACTATAAGCCGGTGGCGCAATTTGTGCTGGATAATCTCACGATCGCCGGGATACAGCACATCGTGTTTGTCATCAATGACGCCAAGCATCAGCTCATTGGCTACTTTGGCGATGGGCATCGATTCGGCTGCAACATCAGTTACGTCGCGCAGGAACAAATCGATGGGCACAACAAGTCGACCTCGCCCGGCTTGGCTCACGCGCTCGATTCGGCGTATCACCTGACCCGCGGCAAGACCGTCTTCTTCGGTATGGCGGATACGATTATGCAGCCGCAGAACGTGCTTGCCCGCGCCTATGGCGAGTCAGATTCGGAAGATGATGTTATCTTGGCGCTGTTCGTTACGGAACGTCCTGAAAAATTTGGAATGGTACGCCTGGATCAGACCAACCGCGTATTGGAAATTGTGGATAAGCCGCGCCAGACTAATCTGACGGAGATGTGGGGCAGTATCATCTGGCGCCCCAAGTTCACCGAATACCTGCACAACTGCGTGCTGGGCGAAGGAATGACGGACTTTGCCGAGATCATGAATCGCGCCATCGCGGCGGGTCTGCGTTTCCGCGGCGTGCACATCTCTGGCGGCACGTACGCGGACTTGGGCACCTATGAGGAAATCATGGAACTCGATCGTCATTTCCGCGAGGAATAAGCGTATAATGTCTATAGAGCTAACGGTGTCTCCCGCTCCGCGCCGAACCGCGCCGGACGTCTCGGTCGTCATTGTGTGCTGGAACAACAAACGCTATTTGGAGCCCTGTTTGCAATCGCTTTTTGAAGCGGGTTTGCAGCACAGTTTCGAAGTGACGGTGATTGACAATGGCTCGACCGATGGTACTCAGGCGATGGTGCGGGAGAAATTCCCTCAGGTTTCCCTGATTCAAAATGACCACAATGTTGGGCTTAGTCGCGCGAGCAATCAAGGCATCCAAGCCGCCTGCAGCAAGTATGTGCTTTTGCTGAATGACGATACGTTGGTCAATCGAGCGTCATTGGATGGAATGTTCGAATTTATGGAGGCGCACCCTGACGCGGGCGCAGTCGGCGGAAGATTGTTGAATCCAGATGGGACCTTTCAATCCGGTTATGCCAGTTTCTCCTCGCTCGTTCAAGAATTTTTGATTGCGACTCGTCTGGGTTTGCTGATTGCTCCGACCTATCCATTGCACGGAGGCGACAACAAGGTTAGAGAAGTCGATTGGCTAAGTTCTGCTTGCTTGCTGCTGCGCCGCGCCGCGCTCGATCAGGTTGGATTGCTGCGGGAGGATTATTTTATCTACGGCGATGAAGTGGACCTGCAGTGCCGCCTCAAGCGAACCGGCTGGAAGGTGTACTATCTGCCGGAGGTTACGACCATCCACTTTGGAGGGCGGACGCTGAACCGATGGCGACGGCGCAAGATGGTGTATCGGGGTAAGATTCTGTTCTACAAGAAGAACCATGGGGCGATTTCTACCGGCACGTTGCGTGTGATGCTGGGCTTGCTGAGTATGGCTAAACTGGCGGTGTGGGGTGGCATTTTCCTCCTGCCTTCCTGGCGCACGCGCGCGCAGGAAGAGGTAACCTCTAACTTGGATATACTGCGGCTGTGTTGGAAACCAGAGTAAGGCAACTCAAACGACAAAAACGGCGTCACGTTGAGACGTGTCGGCGGGTAAAACTCGAACAAGACGGGGCAAATGACAGTTCCAGGTGTCTTCGTAAGCAACTATGTAAGCCCAATCGACTTGAGCCAGTCAGCGCAATTAGAAGATATAGCTCCGCGACTTGACTATGTGGAGATCGCTCATCGAATTGGGGCGGAGATCACCGGTTATGGTTTGCCGAGCAATCCTTTATCCGCTTGGGCGCTGAAATTCGAAAGATCGTTGCGCCTTGATCTGGTCGAAGCCCTTTCGGCGGTAAATCGGATTTCCAAGTACAGCATGATAGTCTCCACCTCGGAAAAGGCAGCGATTCCACTCTCGATGCTATTGTCCATACTCAGAACGAAGAAACCGCATGTGGTCATGGGGCATCACATGTCGTCGAGAAACAAGTCAGCCCTCTTCCGAGTGTGGCCCGCCTACAAGACGTTTAGCCATATTATTTGTGTATGTCAGTCTCAGACCGATTACGTGATCAACCAACTTGGGCGTCCTAAATCTCAAGTTCACTTTATTTACGATAGTGTAGACCACCATTTCTTCCGTCCGATGAATGAAGACGATGGCGGATATGTCCTCGCCGTAGGTCAAGAACAAAGAGACTATGACACATTGTTGCAAGCCCTTGAAGGCACCGGCATCCGAGTTGTGATCGTCGCTTCCAGTCTATGGTCGTCCAAGAACGCGAAGCCGGATGAGAATGGCATGGCGACCGTGTTGCGGAACATTCCATACCGAGAACTGCGAACATTGTACGCCCGAGCGCGTTTGGTAGCGGTCCCCCTTTTTGACGTCGATTACGCGGCAGGTGTTAATACGATTCTGGAATCTATGGCAATGGCAAAGCCGGTCATCGTGAGCCGGACGAAAGGGATTAAAGACTATATCGTGCCCGGCGAGACGGGGATGTTCGTCAGCCAAAGCAACCCAGAGGCGTGGCGAGAAACCATCCTGTCATTATGGGATGATCCGGCTCAGCGTCGCCAGCTCGGAGCGAATGCCAGGCAGCGCGTTCAGGAATCGATGAATCTTGATGTCTACGTCGATCGGGTTGAAGCCATTGCGCGGAACGCTCTAGCCGCCGGCTGATTTGCAACACACGCGTATGTTTTGTTCTACGATCATTCCAACTGTTGGTCGTCCCTCATTGTCCCGCGCCGTGCAGAGCGTGCTCGATCAAACCCTGGACGGCGACGATTTTGAAGTGATTGTGGTGAATGATAGCGGTGAAGCACTACCGGCGGCGGACTGGCAGCGATCGGATCGCGTCAAGACGATTACCACCCATCACCGCGAGCGCAGCGTGGCGCGCAATACCGGCGCGGCGATTGCCCAGGGGAGATTCATGCACTTTTTGGACGATGATGATTGGTTGTTGCCCGGAGCATTGTCGAGTTTCTGGGAATTGTCTCGCACAAGCGACGCGGCTTGGCTGTATGGCAGTTCTCAGCTCGTCGATCGGCAGGACAAACCGCTCATTCAACTCCACCATGGGTTAAACGGCAACTGCTTCGTGCAAGTAATGGCTGGCGAATGGATCCCTTTACAAGCCTCCGTTGTTAGGGCTGACGCTTTTTTCTCGGTAGGAGGATTTAACCCAAGGTTGGCTAGCTCCGAAGATATCGATTTGTGCCGTCGTTTTGCATTGCGCGGCGACTTGGCTTACGCGCCGGCAGTGGTTGTGAGCATCGGCATGGGCACAGAAAACAGTACCACCGATTATCGACGTATAGCAGAACTTAGCCGGTGGGCGCGCGAGGGCACGCTGGACGCGCCCGGCGCGTTTGCGCGAATGCGCGCCTCAGCTCATTCGAGCGAGTGGTACGGGCGCATCGTCCGGATTTATCTGACGTCGGTCATTTGGAATCTGCAACACCGGCGCTTGTTCTCTGCCATAAGTAGAGCCGCCTACGGGTTCGCCGGTTTCTGTCTGGCAGGTCCGCGCCTTCTAACCAAAAATTTCTGGCAGTCTTTGGCGACCTCGTACGATAGTCAGACTTTTATACGAGAGTACCAAATATCGAATCGCCCAGTGCTTAGAAGGACGGCGTCCCAATAATGCGCGAATCAAATTGCGGTTCGATTCAGCGTGCAGACAGCGTAGCGGCTACAGTAGTCCAAACGACAACCGAACAGTGAGCCATTGCTGAATATGTTCTGTTCAACCGTGATTCCAACGATCGCTCGTTCAACCTTATCGCGGGCTGTGCAGAGCGTACTCGATCAATCGTTCAGCGCGGATGACTTTGAAGTAATCGTGGTCAATGATTCCGGGCGACCGTTGCCGCCGGCGGAATGGCACCAGTCCCCGCGCGTACGGATCATCGACACCCAGCGACGCGAACGGTGCGTGGCGCGGAATACTGGAGCGGCAATTGCCAAAGGTCAATTCTTGCATTTCCTAGATGATGATGACTGGTTGTTGCCGGGCGCACTGCAGGCGTTTTGGGATTTAGCTCAATCGAGCAATGCCGCGTGGCTGTACGGCGGCTGTGAGGTGGTGGATAACGATGGTAGTCGTCTGAGCGTGGCGCATCTTGGCGCGAGCGGGAATGTGTTAGCGCAAGTCATGTCGCCCCAGCAATGGGTGCCGGTGCAATCGTCGCTTATCAAGACGGAAGTGTTTTTCCAAGTAGGTGGTTTCCATCCGGCGTTACTGGTTACGCAAGACATTACTTTGTGTCGACAAGTCGTGCTGCGCGGCGATTTGGCGGAAACGCCGACGTCGGTGGCGTGTCTGACTCGAGGAGCGGGATGGCGGACCACGACGGATTATGCGCGCGGCGTGGAATATTATCGTTTAGGGCGTGAGATCAATTTGAGCGAGCCAGGCGTGTTTTCGCGGATGAGAGCGTCGGCGCAATCGAGTTTCTGGCATGGACGTATCGTTCGGATCTACCTCGCGTCGATGGCGTGGAATCTGCGGCGCAAACGTATGCTTACCGCCGCAAACCGGGCGCTCTTTGGCGCTGCAAGTGTTGGGCTTGCCGGGTTCCGCGTGCTCTCGAAAGATTTTTGGCGCGGTATTGTGTCAAAACCAGTGAGCAACACGAGTTTCTGATAAGGGGAGACTGGTTGTGAGAGCATGGCTTAAGAAGGTGTGGTACGTATTGTGGGCGCTAAACGCCTATGTCGGCAAAACCTTATCGTTGGATACTCCCCAGCAAGTCACGGTCTTGATTACCTATTACCATCCAGCGCGTATGAATCATATCGGTCTGCAAGTTCGCAATATTCTGAAATGCGCTTTTGTGAAGAAGGTGGTCGTCTCGAACCATAATCCAGACGTACGGATTGAAGACAAGGCGAACATTCAGGATCAACGTGTGGTCTATATTAATCAGCCGGCGCGACGTGCCTGCGGCTACCGATGGCAGATTGCTAACGCGCTTGACGCAGAATACTTGGTCGTGGTCGACGATGACATCCTGCTGTTTCCGTCCCAGTTGAAGGCGTTGTTCCAACACCTCATTCTTGCGCCTCAAGTGCCGCATGGGTTCTCCGGCACAGTTTACGTGGGAAACGATCAATTCGAGTTCCGACAGCGGGAGAATATTGAAGTCCATTATTTGTGTGAGGTCTACGCCGTCACCAAGGATCACGTAGAAAAATATTTCGAAATGGAGCGGCTGATCGTCGAACGCGATGAGACCTTGCGCGATACCGTCGAACGCTATGGCGATTTTATCGTCATCAGCCAGACCGGCGCGCAAAACCCCAAAATCCACAAGGTGAGCCGCCTTTTTCGAGCCAACACATTCAAGACACCTGGCGTTGCGAATCACAAAGATGAGGAATTTGATTCTAGCATACTCCAGGTCTCCCGAGCCGTAGAAAGAATTCGCTCGCAGCGCCTCGCCCAACCGGTGGATGCCGGAACGGCGGCGACCACTCAACTTGACCTTGGCGAGCAACCGGCAGCTTGATACGCCGCTAACTGCATAATCGTTTCTACCAGCCCAGTCGTCCGCAGGTTGTCCGCGAGCATCGTTGCCGTCGTGACCGATCGAACAAATTTCCGGTAACCGTCAACAACTGGTTCAACCTGCGGAGGTTGCGTAGTCACAGCAATCATTAATTCACAATCCATCTTTCAACTACGCTCGTTAGGCGTACTAATGAATCATATGGCGCTGCGCTTGTGTATTGGCTTACCCGTTTTCAACGGAGAACGCTACCTGGAAGAGACGCTCGACTCGCTTCTGGGGCAAACCTTCTCGGATTTCAAGGTGCTCATCCTGGATAATGCCTCGACGGACAGCACGCCGGATATCTGTCAGGCGTATGCCGCCAGAGACCCACGCATTCGATACGTTCGAAATCAGGAAAACATCGGCGCTGCCCGAAATTGGTACCGCGCCCTTGATCTGTCCTCAAGCGAATATTTCAAATGGGCGGCGGACGACGATGTGTATGCTCCAGAATTTTTGCGCCAATGCGTCGCCGTGCTCGACCAAGACCCTTCGGTCGTCGTGGCGTACACCAAGACCAAAATTATCGACGAGGAAGGCAGGATCACGCAAGACTTTGATGTGGCGGTAGACACCACTTCACCCAAGCCCCATGTGCGTCTTTACAATACGATCGGCATTGACCATTTCGGAATTCAGATGTACGGCGTGATGCGAACCGATGTATTGAAAAAGACGCAACCCTACATCGGATATGCCGGCTGGGATCACAATACTCTGGCGGAGCTTTGTCTCTTGGGGCAGTCCTACAAAGTCCCCGAATACTTGTTTTTTCATCGGGTCTATGATACAGCGTGGGGCGCGATAGTTAAATTCAGGAAATCACAACCAGACCTGTTGCTGTATGAACCGGCAATCGACTGGCGTTTTGATTTGTCATTCCTGAACCGGTCGCGTAACTATCTCGCGGCGGTGGCGCGCGCGCCGTTGAGCCGCTCCGAGCGACTCTTGTGTTACGCGCAGCTGATACGGCTGATCCCCAAGGGACCGACAGAAAAGGTCAAACGTCGTTGGAACCGTCTGCGAAACAGCCGGCAAAACCGTATCCCGCAGGAGGGGAGTTGATCCATGCGCGTCTTGGTGACAGGCAATCAGGGTTATATCGGGACAATTCTTTCGCCGATGCTTTTAGCAGAAGGGCACGATGTGGTAGGCGTCGACAGCGATCTCTACCAACGCTGTACCTTCGGCGCCGACCTGCCCACAGTGCCGCAGATCAGAAAAGATATTCGTGACATTGAACCGGCGGACTTGGACGGCTTTGATGCCATCGTTCACCTGGCGGCTTTGTCCAATGACCCGCTCGGCAATCTGAACCCTGATCTAACTTTCGAGATCAACTACAGGGCGGCGGTGAATCTGGCGAAGATGGCAAAGCAGGCAGGGGTGCCGCGCTACCTCTTTTCGTCGTCTTGCAGTACCTACGGCGCGGCGGGCGACGAGATGCTGACCGAGGAAGCGGAATTCAACCCGGTGACGCCGTATGGTCGCTCCAAGGTGCTGGTCGAGCGCGAGGTCGCGGAACTGGCGGACGATCGTTTCAGTCCAACGTATTTGCGAAACGCCACCGCGTACGGGGTTTCGCCGCGCCACCGCTTCGACATCGTGCTGAACAATCTGACAGCGTGGGCGTGTACGACGGGCTTGGTCTATCTCAAAAGCGATGGCAGCCCCTGGCGTCCCATCGTCCACATCGAAGATATTTCCAGGGCGTTTATCGCTGCGCTCAATGCGCCGCGCGAGCTCGTGCACAACCAAGCCTTCAATGTGGGGATCAACACGGAAAATTATCGTATCCGTGATCTGGCAGAAATAGTCAAAGATACAGTGCCCGGTTGCCGAGTCGAATACGCCAAGGATGCCGAGCCGGACAAACGCACGTACCGGGTCGATTTCGGCAAGATCGAACGCGTGCTGCCTGAATTCAAACCGCAGTGGAATGCCCGGCGCGGCGCTCAAGAGTTGTATCGGGCGTATCAGAAGTACGGGGTGAAGTTGGAAGAGTTCGAGGGTCCCAAATACAAGCGGATCGACCACATCAAACAATTGTTGAGCGCCGGCGAATTGGATTCCACTCTGCGCTGGACGAAACCGATTTCCAACCACCCGCCGATGTTGAGCGAGGCAGTTCAATGATTCCCCGAACGGAAGACTCACTGATTCGTGAGACGCACGTGACCGAACCGACCTGCCGATTTTGCGGCGCTGCGTTGCATCACACGTTTGTAGACCTGGGAATGTCGCCCTTGTGCGAGAGCTACGTCAGCGCCGAACAGCTGAATCGCATGGAGCCATTTTATCCGCTGCATGTATTCGTATGCGACCGGTGCTATCTGGTTCAACTGGAAGAGTACGTCAGTCCGGAACACATCTTTACCGAATACGCCTACTTTTCCTCTTACTCCGATGCCTGGCTCCAACATGCCAAGAATTACGTCGAAATGATTACCGCGCGTTTCAAGTTAGACGCGAGCAGTTTGGTGATCGAAGTGGGCAGCAACGATGGCTACTTGTTGCAGTACCTGGTCGAGAAAAATATTCCCGTGCTAGGAATCGAACCTGCCCGGAACGTGGCTAAGGTGGCAATCGAAAAAGGCGTGCCCACGCGTACCGACTTTTTTGGTACCGAGACCGCGCGCCAGTTGGCAGCCGAGGGCAAGCGCGCCGATTTGCTTATGGGCAACAACGTGTTAGCCCAAGTGCCCAATCTCAACGATTTTGTCGCCGGTCTGAAAATCCTCCTCAAGCCGCAGGGCGTTATCACGATCGAGTTTCCGCATTTGATGCGCCTGGCGGCAGAAAACCAATTCGATACCATCTATCACGAACATTTTTCCTACTTTAGTTTCATTACCGCCGAAAAAATCTTTGCGGCGCATGGCTTGGCTCTGTTCGACGTAGAAGAACTATCGACTCACGGCGGTTCATTGAGAATCTACGCCTGCCACAGCGACGACGATTCCAAGTCGATGAGCGAACGCGTGAGCGCGCTCGAACAGCGCGAACACAGCGCCGGGCTGACCGATCTGGCGTACTACGCGGCGTTTGGCGAGCGAGTCAGGGAGACCAAGCGCGCGCTGCTCGACTTTCTCATTCAGGCGAAACGCGCTGGTAAATCGGTGGTCGGCTACGGCGCGCCGGGCAAGGGCAACACCTTGCTGAACTACTGCGGAATTCGGACCGACTTTATCGATTTTACGGTTGATCGCAACCCGTACAAGCAGGGAATGTTCCTGCCTGGTACGCACATTCCCATTTATCATCCCGACCGGCTCCGCGAATTTCAGCCCGACTATGTGTTGATCTTGCCATGGAACTTGAAAGAGGAAATCATTCAACAAGTCGGCTATATTGGGGAGTGGGGCGGACGTTTCATCGTGCCGATTCCCAAGGTGCAGGTCTACACGCCAGGCAAGCCATGAAGTTCATCGGAACGCCCCTGGCAGGCGCGGTTGTGATCGAGCCAGAACGGTATGAAGACGAGAGAGGATTTTTTGCGCGCACGTGGTGTCAGGAAGAATTCACTGCCCACGGACTTTCGCCGCGCGTTGTGCAGTGCAACATTTCTTACAACCGGCGCAAAGGAACGCTCCGCGGGATGCACTATCAACTTCCACCGTTCACCGAAGAGAAGTTAGTGCGTGTCACCCAGGGTCGAATCTACGATGTCATTGTGGACTTGCGTCCCAACTCCGAAACTTTTCTGCATTGGTTTGGCGTCGAACTCTCGCAAGAAAATCGATTTGCGCTTTACGCGCCTCAGGGATTCGCGCACGGTTTTGAGACCCTCGCTGACGATACCGAAGTGTTTTACCAAATGTCCGAGTTCTACGCGCCGGAGTATGCGCGCGGCTTGCGCTGGAACGATCCCCTGATCAATATAACCTGGCTCGAGCCGATTGAGATGATTGCAGAACGCGATCGTACTTATCCGAACGCACACCCAGGGGATTTTGCCTGTTTTTACCCGAGCGTAGCAACTCGTCAGTGATGAAACCCGGAGATACCCTGTGAGCGCGCCGCGGCTCGTCCTTTACGGTCACTTCGGTGGAGGCAATTTAGGCAACGACAGTTCGCTTGAGGCGGCGCTTTACAACATTAGAAAGCATCAACCCTCGGCAACGGTTACTTGCGTCTGCTCTGGTCCGCAAGTGATCGCGGAGCGATTCGGGATCGAGACCTTGCCGATTGGCGTCGCTGATTTGGACGGAGAGCATCAGCCGACCAATCGAGTGGTGCGTAAAGCCAAAAGGGTCTTGACGCGCATTGCCGATCAAATCGGTTTTTGGTTTGGGCGAGTCCGGTGGTTTCGGAATGTCGATCAGTTCATCGTCGTTGGCACCGGCGCAGTCGACGATATGGCGGACCGCCCATGGAGAGGTCCGTACGATCTGTTCAGGTGGTGTGCGGCAGCCAAACTCGCAGGCGCCAAGGTCGTGTTTCTAAGCGTCGGCGCGGGCCCCATCGAGAACCGGGTCAGTCGCGCGCTGATGCTTCAGGCGTTGCGCGTTGCCGATTATCGCTCCTACCGGGACGCGGCGTCGGTTGAGTATCTGAAGAGCGTTGGCTTCGACACGACGCACGACAGCGTCTACCCTGACCTTGTGTTCAGTTTGCCGGAGCAAGCCCGGAGTTCCGTCTACAAATCCGCAACGTCGCCGCAGACGGTTGGTTTGGGCGTCATCAGCTATTATGGCTGGCGACACGACCAGCGCGCCGGCGAGCCGATCTACCAAGACTATATGGCGAAGCTGAAACGCTTTGCGGGCTGGCTGCTGGATCAAGGGTACACCGTCCGATTGCTTTCCGGCGACCACACCGATCAAAGACCGCTTGAAGAGCTTTACGATTTTGTACGAACACAAGGGCAAGCGGAATGGCGCAGCCGCATCTTTGCGGAAACGATCGGTAACGTGAACGACCTGTTCGAGGAGATCGCCAAGACCGACATCGTAGTCGCATCGCGTTTTCATAACGTGCTGTGCGCGCTGATGCTGGGACGACCAGCGGTCTCGATTGGGTACCACAAAAAGAACGACCTCCTGTTAGCCGAAATGGGACTAGAATCGTACTGCCAGCACATCGAGCAGTTTAGCGTTGATCGGCTCATTCAACAGTTTCAGTCGCTTGCCTCGGAAATGAGCAAGACACCCGAGCGCATCCACGCCACGTGCGCTCAATACCGCCAAATGCTCGATGAGCAGTATTGCAGAATTCTGTGTCCCGGTACCGATGCGCCGGGGCGTTGACCGACCAAGACATTGCCGCGATGGTAGATTTCGATGAGCCAATTTTCTGCGTCCGCGAATCTTGAGCAGACCGGGCAGGAGATGCACCGGTTAATGTCCGATCTGTATCCGATCTGTCGCAGTATTACGGGCGACGGTTTCCGTGAATCCTTGCGGATATTGGGGCGAGAAATCCCGCTCGAAATGCGCGAGGTGCCGACCGGAACGCGCGTGTTTGACTGGACGGTGCCGAAAGAGTGGAACATACGCGATGCTTACGTCAAAGACGCTAAGGGGCGACGGGTCATTGACTTTCAGCGTTCCAATCTGCACGTCGTCAATTACAGTGTACCGATCAATCGGAAAATGTCGCTCGGCGAGTTGAAGGAGCACCTGTTTTCGTTGCCTGACCATCCCGATTGGATTCCCTACCGAACCTCGTACTACAAAGAGACGTGGGGATTTTGCGTGAGCCACCGTACGTTGCAGGCACTTGAAGATGATGAATACGAGGTATGCATCGATTCTTCTCTCGAAGATGGTCATCTCACCTACGGAGAGTATTATCTGAAAGGTAGAGTTGACGACGAAGTATTGATCTCTTGCCATTGCTGTCATCCGTCGTTGTGCAACGACAATCTCTCCGGTATGGCGCTCGCCACGTTTCTCGCCAAATTCCTGGGTCGGCTTTCGACGAGGTACTCTTATCGTTTTCTTTTTATCCCCGGCACTATCGGTTCGATTACCTGGCTCAGTCTCAATGAGAGCGAGGTCTCCAAGATCAAGCACGGGTTGGTGGTCGCGTGTGTGGGCGATGCGGGCAAATCGACGTACAAGAAAAGCCGTCGGGGCGATGCTGAAATCGATAGGGCGGTCGCCCATGTGCTCCAACATTCCGGGCAAGACTATGAAATCCAAGAATTCTCGCCGTATGGCTACGATGAGCGCCAGTATTGCTCGCCGGGCTTCAATCTCCCAGTCGGGAGTTTGACTCGAACGCCGCACGGACGTTACCCGGAATATCATACCTCGGCGGATGATTTAAATTTTGTTCAGCCGGCATACTTGGCAGATTCCTTTTCCAAATATCTGGCGGTGATCAATGTTCTGGAGAACAATGGGCGGTTTCTAAATACCAATCCAAAATGCGAGCCGCAACTTGGTAAGCGAGGATTGTATAGCACGTTTGGCGGCAGAAAAGACACCGACCTCTATGAGCTGGCGCTGCTGTGGGTTTTGAATCTTTCGGATGGTCAGTCCACGCTGTTGGACATCGCAGAGAGATCGGGGCTCGCGTTTTCTGCCATCAGGGATGCCGCGAACGCGTTGGTGCAGCACGATTTGTTGGTAGAGATTCAAGCGTAGCCGTTCCTGTCGATCTTCGATGGCGCACTCGGAGTGAATGAGATGAACCTGGAAAATTCGAAAGCGTTGCAAAAGAAAAGTCACGCGCTGATACCCGGCGGAGCGCACACCTATGCCAAGGGAGACGATCAATATCCCGAGCAATCGCCTGGCTTTATCGTCCGCGGAGAAGGGTGTCACGTCTGGGATGTGGATGGCAATGAGTTTATCGAATACGGAATGGGTCTGCGTTCCGTCACGCTGGGGCACGGCTACAAACCGGTGGTCGAAGCGGCTTACCGGCAAATGCAACAGGGCATCAACTTCACCAGACCATCGCCGCTGGAAGTCGAATGTGCGGAGAAGGTGATCGATCTGATCGACAGCGCCGAGATGGTCAAGTTTGCGAAGAATGGTTCCGACGTCACCACAGCGGCGGTGAAACTGGCGCGCGCATACACCGGTCGGGACCTTGTTGCCATTTGCGCCGAGCATCCATTCTTTTCCGTCGACGACTGGTTTATCGGCGCGATGGAAATGCCCGCCGGGGTGCCCAAGGCGATTCGCGATTTGACCGTCAAGTTTCACTATAACGACGTTGAAAGCGTCAAATCGCTTTTCGACCAGTATCCCGGACAGATCGCCTGTCTGGTTATGGAGCCGGAGAGACTCGAACCGCCGGCGAACAATTTTCTGCACGAAACGCAACAGCTCTGCAACGAAAATGGCGCGGTCTTTATTTTCGACGAAATCATTACCGGCTTTCGGTATCACTTGGGCGGCGCGCAAAAGCTGCACGGCATTATCCCCGATTTGTCGACCTTTGGAAAGGCGATGGGCAACGGGTTTTCCATTTCCGCGCTGGTGGGGAAAAGAGAACTGATGGAATTGGGCGGCTTTAATCACGACAAAGAGCGCGTCTTTCTGCTCTCCACGACGTACGGCGCGGAAACGCACTGTTTGGCAGCCGCGCTGGAGACGATGCGAATCTACGAACAAGAGCGCGTAGTCGAATATCTTTATCGGCAAGGCGAGCGACTGACCAAAGGAATTCAGGAGGTGGTCGAGGAAAATCAACTGGAGGGTTATTTCGGGGTGGACGGCAAGCCGTGCAACCTCATTTATTATACGCGCGACCAGGATAAGAAACCGTCGCAGCCGTATCGGACGCTGTTCATGCAGGAGATTGTCAAGCGCGGAATTCTCGCGCCGTCATTCGTAGTTAGCTTTTCACATACCGATGAGGACATCGACCGGACGATTCAAGCCATCGCTGAAGCGCTGATTGTTTACCGAAAGGCGTTGGAAAATGGTGTTGACCAGTATCTTGTCGGAAGGTCGGTCAAGCCAGTGATGCGGAAATACAGTTGAGCCAGCAAACCGGAGGCAATCGATGAAAGTTGTCCTATTTTGCGGCGGATTGGGCACGCGCTTGAAGGAATTCTCCGAGACGATTCCCAAGCCGATGGTGGATATTGGCTATCGACCGATCATCTGGCATTTAATGAAATATTACGCTCACTATGGTCACAAGGATTTCATCCTGTGTCTCGGCTATCGCGGGGACTATATCAAGAACTATTTTCTGCACTACGACGAATGTCTCTCAAACGATTTCGTGTTGGCGCATGGTGGTCAGGAGATACAACTCTACAACAGCGACATTTCAGACTGGACCATCACTTTCATCGACACCGGTTTGAACAGCAACCTGGGACAGCGATTGAAGGCGGTGGAGCGGTACCTGGAAGGCGAACAAGTTTTCATGGCTAACTATACGGATGGTTTGAGCGATCTCAATCTGGCTGACTATACGGATTTCTTCGATCGACAAGGGAAGATTGCCAGTTTCTTGTCCGTTCGCCCGTCGCAATCATTCCACTACGTCAAGTCGGATGGGGATGGCTTGGTGACCAGCATCGAAGCGATTGATCGAGGTAATTTCTGGATCAACGGCGGTTTCTTCCTCTTCAGGAAAGAGATTTTCGATTATATTCAAGACGGCGAAGAGTTGGTGGTAGAGCCATTCCATCGGCTGATTGCCCAGCAACAACTGGTAACGTATCGCAACCCCGGCTTCTGGGCGTGCATGGACACCTTCAAAGAAAAGAAATTGTTTGACGATATGCATGCGCGCGGCGAAATGCCCTGGGTGGTTTGGGAAAACCATGATCATGCGGCGACTAACCGGATTCGAACGCAAGCAGAAAGGACCAATGGCGACGGCGTGATGCTCGATCGGTCGCATTTGGTCGCGCACTACCGTCCCTCAAAGGATACTCCAGGCAAATAGAGCTGCGTGTTCAACGCCACCACGCGCTCGCGCCTGCAACGAAACACAATGCTCGGGATAAACATTAACCTTGCGCCGAACGCGCCCCTGCGCCTCCTGTGTCTTGGCGCGCACAGCGACGATATAGAAATCGGCTGCGGCGGCGCGATCCTAAGACTGGTCGCGGAGTACCCACAAATCGATGTTCGGTGGATCGTCTTCGGTTCGCAGGGGCATCGGCTGGAGGAAGCGTACGCGAGCGCGAACGCATTTCTCGCGTCGGTCGAGAATAAGAACATCGTAGTCAGGGATTTCAGAGATGGGTTCTTTCCGTACCAGGGAGGAGAAATCAAAGAGTACTTTGAGCAATTGAAGCAGCAAGTATCGCCCGATCTAATCTTTACGCATTACCGCCATGATCTTCACCAAGACCACCGCCTCATCAATGAATTGACCTGGAATACTTTCCGCGACCACTTGATCTTGGAGTACGAAGTTCCGAAATACGATGGCGATCTGGGGTCTCCGAATTTTTTTGTTCGCCTGGATGAGTCGGCGGCGCAACGGAAAGTCAAGTATCTCATGGATCATTTTGGCAGCCAGCAAAACAGGGATTGGTTTACTGAAGATACGTTCTTCGCGATTCTGAGACTGCGGGGCGTTGAATGCAAGTCGCCTTCCAAATATGCGGAAGCATTTTACTGTCGCAAGATAGTTTTCTGAAAGGCCGGCAATTCATCAAAGGAACAATATGAACAATACTAGCTCAAGGACGCCAATTCTTCATCTTATCGATAAGGTATTGGGAATCTTTACAAATGAATCGGAAAGAATATACAAACTCCTATTTGCAATTCTGGTGTGCTTGGTTGCGCTATTTTCAGCTTTGAAGGTGTACGGTGGATTGTCGCCTATTTGGGCGCCATGGGATGTATTCACCTTGCTAAATGGAGGTTGGCGCATTGTCAATGGACAGATTCCTTACGTCGATTACTACAATCCGATAGGGCTGCTTGCTTATATACCCACTGCGATGGCTATGAAAATTGACCATTTCTCAGCTTCATCTGTGGTCTATGGGAATGTTATTCTGGGAGCGTTTTTCGCTCTATGGGCTTGGTAAAGAGACCGTCTACCTTATGGAAAAGATTTACGGCGCATATCTGGAGAAAAACTTTTCCGAGGAGGATCGGTCAACGTATTGGATCCTGTTAGCCAAATCGAATGGAAAACCAAGCGCGAAATTGAGCGGACAACCAGTTGGGCAAAATGCATCGATTTCCTCTCCGTACTTGGCAAAATGACGCATCACTCTGTCGATGAAGCAGAGTAGGGTTTCGATGAATAAAGACAATGCGAATAGCGCCTGAACGTGCGGTCAATCAGGCAAAATTCCCAAGCCCATTCGGGAGATAAGAAATGTCCAAACCCAAAATAGTCTGTATGACTTCGATGAGAAATGATTCTTGGATATTGAAGAATTTCTTGGATTGTGCGAGAACGTGGGCGGACTGGGTAATCATCGGAGATCATAACTCGACCGATGACAGCGCGAGCATCGCGCGAAGCTACGACTGCGTGAAGGTGATTCCACATCAGCCGTCTTCAAGTTTCCTTGAAAGAAGGCGGGACTTGTTGGGCGAAGCTAGGAAGATACCTGACCCAAGACTGTTGTTTTTCTTAGATTCTGACGAAATGCTCTCGGCGAACTGGACCTATAGCCCGGAATGGACTCGCATGCTCAACGCTCAGCCGGGGGCTCGTTTTTCTCTAAACTGGCTCGAAATCCTACCCGGGCTGAAAGAGGCTGCTGTCTTTTGGATGGATGCTGTTCTGGTTGATGATGGGACCGAGTACCCATTGGGTGAGCGAATTCATGGATCGAGGTTGCCAGGGATAACGAATGATGCAATCAAATTGAATGATATCAAGCTGTTACATTACAACTTGATTGACCCGGGAAGAATCTTCAGCAAACATAGATATTTCAAATGCTATGAATATATAGAACTCGGCAAAAGACCATGGGTTGTTAGCGTATATTATCAGGATACCCAATTCAAGAACTACAATGCGCCGGTCGATCCACTGAAAACGGAGTGGCTGGAAGGGTACCATTGGCTGGATGACTATAGGACAGTCAAGCGAGACGATGACAAATGTTATTGGTATGACGAAAGGGTTCTCGATTATTTTGACAAGTACGGCATTGCCAAGTTCCGCAAGCTTAACATTTGGAGTGTTGACTGGAACAAAAAGGCGCGGGCACTGGGCAGACCGGGGAACTATAGCGATCCCAGGTCAAAGTACGAAGTGGAGGTGCACAGATTCATAGAGGCACACCGAGAGGACCTTAAAATGAAAATCAAGTTGCCATATCGATTGATTGGACTATTTGCGAAAACCGGTCTCAGAGCGCTGGGGTGGTGAAATGACTGCTGTTCAAGAATTCGATAGCGGTTTCTGCATAGAGGTGAATTGGATTCAACCCTGTGCCGGACACAGCTGGTCTGCCACCATTCGGTCGGACTGGGTCTGCCTTGGGCAACTATTAGTAAAGTTAGTGTCACCATCCCCTTAATGGGTTTGATCACGCTTCTTGCGTTAAGATCCGGTGTGAACTGGCTTATCATGCTGCTCATTATCGCGCCTGCTTGCAACATCATATTGTTCTTCACGCTTGGAGCGGTGAAGCGCGAAAGGCTAGAGAGCTTGTTCGGATTGAGACATTTCCGCTGAACTCTGGTGCTGAGCCATTGGGAAGGCGCGCACGGCAAGTGTGGAGGCAACATCTAACAATGATCGCCAAAGATCGAGTGTTGTTATCTCCCCAAATCAAACTCTTTATCATCTTGGGTTTGATATGGGTGGTCGTAGCTATTGCTGTAAATCCCGTTGGTGAGTTTCCCCTGAACGATGATTGGTCCTACAGTAGAACTGTGTATTCCCTCGTTAGCGACGGGAAGCTGCAGTTCACAGGATGGCAATCGGTGCCATTGATAGTCCAAGTCGTCTGGGGGGCGGCCTTCTGTAAAGTGTTTGGTTTATCGTTTACAGCTCTCCGCATTAGCACTCTTGTCCTCGGTCTGATTGGTGTTCTATCGAGTTTCGTCATCATAAACGACTTGGTCGGTGAAGCAAGTATCGCATTTGTTGGTGCTCTCGTCATCATGTTCAATCCTCTGTATTTCGAACTGTCGAACACATTCATGACCGACGTTCCCTTTTATTGTTTTGCTGCCGTATCTTTTCTGCTGTTGGTGCGGGCAACCGTGAGGGGTAGCGCGTTCGCGTTTGTCGTGGGTTGCTGCTTCGCGGGCGCGGCTACCCTCATCCGTCAGATTGGCATTATCTTGCCTGTGTCCTTTGGAGTAGCCTATGCGGTTCGAAATGGCATTAGCAGAAGGATCGTCTTTATAAGCTTTTTGCCGACGTTGCTGATAGGAGGGATCCTCTTCGCATATCAGACGTGGCTGAAAGCGGAAGGCATTCTACCTGCACTCTACAATCTCAGGAATGATGAGATTCTGAACCATATCTTGCATTATCCCATTTCGTTCATGATCAACGGGGCAGTGAAAGCATCGGTATATCTCGGTTTGTTTCTTATGCCATTTCTGATTATCTGGACTTATTCCAACTTGAGAAAATCATCGCCTCGTTATAGGGCTTATTACTTGGCGACCCTGTCCGCTCTCTCGATTGCGACGACTGCCTTCTTTGTCTACAAGCAAAAAATCATGCCGCTCACAGATAATGTTTTGTTTGATTTCGGGCTAGGGCCTGCGACTCTGAGGGACCAATTCATTTTGAAGCTACCCGATCTCCCGACCGCCCCATCCATTGTTTGGGTAGCGGTGACTCTGATAGGCGTGGCTGGTGCCTTCATGTTGTTTCACGTCTTCTTCTCTGCAATATCAGATTTGGGCGGCATCTTATTTAGATCCGGCAGTCGGACTGGTCGTAATAGTCAGTTTTTTTCTTTCGGTTCGAGACTCGATGGAAACGGGCAGGTTCTACTTTTTGTCATTCTCTGCTGCTTATTTTATATGATGTCGCTTCTTCTCATAGATCATCTTATTGATCGTTATTTTGTGTTCATGCTATTGCCTATCGTTGTCATAATGGCCCTAAGCATAAGAAAAAGCTCCAAAACGCTTCATGCGTACGCAGTTGTCGCTAGCTTAACCCTACTTGCAATATATGGAGCCTTTTCCATTGGAGCAACTCATGACTACCTATCCTGGAATCGAGCGCGGTGGGAGGCCCTGCGCTACTTAATGGAAAACCAGCATATCTCACCTCGAATGATTGATGGCGGATTCGAGTTTAACGGTTGGTATAACTATGACCCAGGCTACCAATCGAGCCCTACTAAGAGTTGGTGGTGGGTAATTGAGGATGACTATGTTGTCTCCTTCGGGATTTTGCCAGGGTATCAGGAGATTGGCTACTATCCCTATGACAGATGGCTTCCTCCAGGACAAGGTACAATTTTTTTGTTGCACAAAGTCGAGGATTCAGGGAAAGCAAAACTGTCAAATCTGACACGTTGGTGATTACACACATCTCTGCTGCGCGTGGCGTTGATGACTTGAAGCGCAGCCTCAATGAATTCCTGGAACCGGTAAAGGATTTGACGACGCAGGTATGGCGGCAAGTTAGACTCTCCTCCGTTAACGCGCGGCAGACATTTTTATCAGAGTCTGTTGGTCTTATGTGTGGTAGTACCTCCGTGTCATTGTGAAACTTGGTATCGATGTGATACTCTTTGATAAGAGGAAATACCCACGCACCTTCCTCTGGACACAAGTGGTATAGCTCGGATGGGGGAAAACCATGCGTACATCTGTAGTTCGTGGCATCGGGATACTTCTGCCTTTGGTACTTTACTTAGTTTGCCTCCTGGGAATAATCGCTTCAAGTGGCAGTACTCAACTCTACGCAAGGAACGCACATGGCACTAATGTGCAAATAGTCTATTTGCCGTTAGTACAAAGAAACACAGTTTCAATTCCCACTAACACGCCAACCCCTGTGCCAACCCCCGTTTATCCGTTGAAGGTCAGCGGAAATGGGCGTTATCTCATTGACCAGAACAATGTTCCATTCCTCATTGTGGGTGATTCGCCGCAGGACTTGCCGCAAAAATTATCCGAGATAGACGCCGATTCGTTTTTAGCTAATCGGAAGGCCGCTGGATTCAATACGGTTTGGTTCATGTTATTATGCGGAAACTACAATCAATGCAACGGTGACGGCACAACCTATGATGGTATTGCACCATTCACGACACCGGGCGATCTGTCCACGCCGAACGAAGCTTATTTCAAGCGCATGGACGACATGATTAATTTAGCGGCAAAATATGGACTAACTGTCCTTCTCGATCCCGCGGAAACGGGGGATTGGTTGACGACCATGGTGAACAATAATGCGGTTATTGGCAATTGCGGAGGTGGCGCAAGCAAGTCGTACTGCTACGGGGTCTATCTCGGCAATCGCTACAAAGGATTCCCGAACATTATCTGGCTGAATGGGATGGATTTTGGCTCGTGGCAAATTCAGGCGAATGATGCCGCTGTACTGGCCGTGGCGAAAGGAATCCAAAGCGTGGATCCCGGCCATATCCACACCATTGAACTGGGAAGTAATAATCCGCCTTGTGACTGCATCTCTTCGCTGGATGACCCCAATTGGGCTTCGGTGGTGTCGCTCAACGCCGCGTACACATATTCGGCCTCTTATATAGAGGTGCTTCATGCTTACAATCAGGCCATTGTCCCTGCGTTCTTGGTTGAAGGTAACTATGAATTTGGTAACAACGTTTTTGATTACGGTAGTCCGCGCATCCTGCGAATGCAAGAATATTGGAGTGCACTGAGTGGCTCGACGGGTCAGTTGTACGGCAACGCCTACACTTGGCGGTTTACCAGTGGTTGGCAATCGTACGTAGATACCACCGGGTCGGTACAGTTTGGGTATGTCAAGAACCTGCTCGCACCGCGTGCGTGGTGGAACCTTGTCCCTGACCAGAATCACGCAGTCGTGACGGCGGGGTATGGCACATTCTCTAGTGGGGGATCGTCTGGCGCGAACGATTACCTGACTGCCGCACGTACTTCCGATGGTAAACTTGTCCTCGCCTACATGCCGACCGCCCGCACGATCACGGTGAACATGACGCAATTGACAGGATCGACGGTCACGGCGCAGTGGTATGACCCAACAAATGGGACATACACGACGATCGCGGGGTCGCCATTCACGAACAGTGGTTCGCGGAATTTCACGCCGCCTAGTAAAAACAGTGGTGGAGACAGCGACTGGGTGCTCGTACTGGAGGCAAATTAAATCGCATCCACCAAGCGTCTCCTCAAATCGGCTCTTCGTTCCTCAAAATGAACAGTAATGCGCATCCTTCTCCTCACTCAGATCGTTCCCTATCCACCTGATTCCGGTCCCAAGATCAAAACCTATCACGTCCTGCGCTACCTCTCCGAGCGTGGGCACGCGGTGACACTTGCCTCGTTCGTCCGAGAGCACGAGCAGCTCTACCTCGAACACTTGCAAACGTACTGCAAGAAAATCCACCCGGTCCCGCTCCGCCGCTCGCGAATTGCTGACGTGCGCGCCTACGCCTACGGGCTTGGTTCCGGACTGCCCTTCCTCGTGACCCGCGATGCCCAGGTTGAGATGGAAAAATTGATCGACCGATTAGCCCAAGAACCGTTCGACATTGTTCACGCCGACCAGCTCACAATGGCGCAGTTCGCGCTTCGATTTCGCCGCGCTTCGTCGAATCCATCAGCGGCGCTCGTGTTTGACGCGCATAACGCCGTGTACGAAATTGTCGAACGCGCAAAGCAGACTAGCCCGATATTCTTGCAACCAGTTTTGGCACTCGAAGCCGGTCGCCTGAGGCGATATGAGGGACAGTTGATCGAGCAATTTGATCATACCTTGGCGGTGAGCAAGGTGGACCAGAATGCTCTGCTGGAAGCAAGCGCCGTGAGTTCAGAAACCCAGAATCATCACAGAGAAGACGGGACGAAGAGAGAAGAATTAAAATCCAAGATCTCTGTCATTCCTATCGCCGTTGATTGCGTCAGTCTTCAGCCCATAAAACATGCGACGGATACCGGAAACATCCTGACCGTCAGCACGCTATTCTATCCGCCCAATGCCGATGGTGTGCGCTGGTTTATGCATCAGGTGTTTCCGTTGGTGAGACAGCAGATGACTGCGGCGACTCTGACCGTAGTGGGACCGCGCCCGCCGAAAGACATCGTGGAATATGGAAGGCGCAATGCCGACGGCGTCCAAGTCACCGGCTATGTGCCCGACTTGCGTCCGTATTTTGAGCGCGCGGTGTTGATGGCGGTGCCGGTGCGCGCTGGCAGCGGTATGCGCGTACGCATACTCGAAGCTCTGGCGCGCGGGATTCCGATTGTGACGACGACGACCGGCGTAGAGGGAATTGACGCCGTCGATGGAAAGCATCTCTTGGTGGCGGATACGCCAACAGAATTCGCGGCAGCCGTCGTGCGATTGCTCAGAGACTCGACATTGAGAGAGTCCTTGATCCAGAATGGTCGCCGGCTGGCGGAAGAAAAATATGACTGGCAGGTTGTACTTCCGAGACTTGAATCAGTCTACCAATCGTTGGACAGAAAATAGATGATGAAACGCACGCCGTCCATTCAAAAGCTATTGATCGGCATCGTCGCTCTCGCCATATTGATTCGTATCGTTGCCTCTCTGTTGCTGGGCGATCGAGCCGAACCGATCTCTGGCGCGTATGACCAAATGACTTACGATACCCTTGCTCAAAGCGTACTGGCTGGCAAGGGTTTTAGTTTTCCTACGGACTGGTACCCGTTTACCTTGGCGCACGAACCAACGGCGCATTGGTCGTTCCTTTACACGCTGTACCTTGCGGCGGTCTATGCGGTCTTCGGTCACCATCCCGTCGCCGCGCGCCTGATCCAAGCGGTGCTGTGCGGGTTGAATATTCTCCTCGCGTATCGTCTCGGGCGCCGTTTGTTCGGCGAGTGGACGGGCATCGCCGCTGCCGCGCTGACGGCTGGCTATGCCTACTTGATCTTTTTTAACGCCGCGTTGATGACGCAGTCTTTCTACATCGTGGCGGTTCTTGCCGCTATCGATCTATCGCTTTCGCTTGTCGACAAGCCAACGCTGCGCGGATGGGTGTTGTTCGGCTTCGTCATCGGTCTGGGCGCGCTGTTCCGTCAGACACTCCTGCTGTTCGCGCCGGTGCTGTTCGTTTGGATTTGGTGGTCCAGTCGTCGATCCGCGGCAGAAAACCGCGACTCGTCGCCGGCGCAGCGTCGTCTGTCACCCGTATTGGGGATTCTGATTTCTCTCGGCGTCATCGCGCTTTTGGTCTTACCGTGGACGCTGCGGAATTATCTGGTGTACCACGATTTTTTGCTCTTGAATTCAAATGGCGGCTATTTTTTATATGCCTCCAATTATCCCGCTCAGGGCACGAATTTCGATCCGAACTACGTCGCGCCGATCCCGGCGAATTTGCGCGGCTTGCCCGAGCCGACGATAGACCGGGCTTTGTATCGCGACGCCTTGGGTTTTATCGTTTCCGATCCGATCCGGTTTCTGCTGCTTTCGCTTAATCGAACTCAAGATTATTTTTGGCTTGTTCCGTCCGATCAATCCGGGTTGATTAGCAACGTGGCGCGCGTTTTCTCGTTCACCCTGTATCTGCCTTTTATGCTCTACGGTCTCTTCCTTTCTCGACGTCAGTGGCGCGCAAGTCTGCCGCTGTACCTCTACATCGCTTTCGACACCCTGCTGTCTCTTGCTTCTTGGGCAGCGCCGCGTTATCGCTTGCCAAGCGACGCGCTGTTGATCGTGTTTGCCGGCTTGGCAGTCGCGACGCTCGCGGATCGTTTTGGGATATTGGCGCGCGTCGAGAAGATCGCGGCTCGGCGCCAGGCAATCACGTAAAGGCGCACCTCCGGCGCATGGTCGAGTTTGAACTTGACTGGAAAGTTCCGCCCCCGAAACTAACCCTCACCAAGAGAGACGTTCATCTCTGGCGCGTTTCTCTCGGTCAATCGGAATCGATTCTCCGGCAACTGCAGATGCTGCTCGCGGCTGACGAACGCGCGCGCGCGGACCGGTTTCATTTCGAACTAGACCGCCATCGCTTTATCGTCGGGCGCGGCGCGCTCAGAACGATCTTGAGCGGCTATCTGGGAATTGCGCCGCATCAGGTGCGGATTCGGTCTACTCCGCATGGCAAACCAATGCTGGCGACGTTTCCGGATAGGGACGATCTCCAGTTTAATTTATCGCACTCGCGAGAACTGGCGGTCTGCGCGATCGCGCGTCACCAGATTGGCGTCGATCTCGAATATGTGCGACCGGTGCCCGATGCGGAAGAAATCGCCGAGCGATACTTTTCTGAACGCGAGAACGCGGTATTCCGTGCGCTGTCGGCAGCTGAGAAACGCGAGGCATTCTTCAACTGTTGGACTCGCAAGGAAGCATTTATCAAGGCGCTTGGCGATGGACTGACGTATCCTCTGGATCGATTTGAGGTTTCGCTGGCGCTGGGCGAGCCAGCGCGGCTTATTCGGGTCGAGGGTGACTCGCAAGCAGTTCAGCGGTGGTCGTTTCGGCAAATCACGCCTGAGCCGGATTACACTGCTGCACTGGCTGTGGAAGCAAACGATTGGCATCTATCTTGCTGGAGCTGGAAAGACTGCGGTATCGAATCCTGAAAATAGGAGGTCAGTACTCTTGGAAGCGAACAACACGTTAGCAGAGACGGTGAACTTTACAAATTTAGTTGAATTACTCCGTTGGCGAGCAGAGCATCAGCCGGACCGTCACGCGTATACGCTGCTTGTGGACGGAGAGACACAAGAAGTTTGCGTGACGTATCGGCAATTGGACGAACAAGCGCGCACCATCGCTGTTTGGCTGCAGAGTCATGGCGTACCCGGGGCGCGCGTGCTGTTAGTGATCCCATCGGGGCTAGAGGTTATCGCTGCGTTTATGGGATGCCTGTATGCTGGGATGGTCGGAGTGCTTGCCTATCCGCCCCAACGCAATCGGCCCTTGACGCATCTCATGGCAACAGCGGAAGATGCCCAGGCGACGCTGGCGCTGACTACCACACAGATTCTGTCGGATTTTCAGGATCAATTCGATCAAGCGCCAACGTTCCCGCGCAAACTGCTGTCTGTCGACAATCTGACGGGTATCAATGCAGATGATTGGCAGAAACCCGCGCTGACTGGCGACACGCTGGCAATGTTGATGTATACCTCTGGCTCTACAGGCGCGCCCAAAGGCGTCATGCTCAGCCATAGCCATTTGGCGTACAACCAGCCGAGGATTTGGCAAGCGCTGAATTTGACCTCGGAAGATGTAGCGGTCTCCTGGACGCCGCTCTATCACGTTGCGGGACTAGGCGGAGTTCTCGCGGCTTTGGCTCTCGGTATGCGAGTGATTCTCATACCAAGTTCAGCGGTCTTGGAACGACCGGCGCGTTGGCTGCAAGCGATGACTCGCTACAAGTGCACAGCCAGTTTTGGATTCAACTTTGCTTTCCAGATGTGTATCGATAGAATAACACCGGCGGAACGCGCGACGCTTGACCTGAGCCACTGTAAATTAATCATAACAGGCGGCGAGCAAATCCATGCCGAAACACTCGATCGATTCGCCGAGACCTTTGCGCCTTGTGGATTCCACCGACAAGCTCTGCTGCCGGTTTATGGCTTGTCGGAAGCGTCCGGCTCTGGTACGGGGTTGCCAGGACCTGCCGGTTTGACTTTTTGTTCTGTCCAGCGGTCGGCGCTTGAACGCAACCAGGTGATCCAAGTTCCACCAGGAGACACAACAGGCACAACCTTCGTTAGGTGTGGACACGCATTGCCCGAGAAGAGGATCGTCATTGTTGACCCAGATTCGTTAACGCAGTGCTTGCCTGATCGGGTTGGAGAGATTTGGATTTCCGATCCTACTGTAGCGCTGGGCTATTGGAATCGTCCCGAAGAAACGGAACGCACTTTTCAAGCCACACTCGCCGACACCGGCGAAGGGCCGTTCTTGCGTACAGGCGACTTGGGATTTATGGTCGATGGCGATCTCGTGATCACGGGTCGCCTCAAGGACTTGATTATCATTCGCGGTCATAATCTCTATCCTCATGACATCGAGGCGACGGTCGAGAAAAGCCATCCGGCTCTGCAGCCTAATGGCGGCGCGGCGTTTTCGGTCGCCGTTGAAGGCGCAGAGCAGCTCGTGATTGTCTATGAGATTAGGCGTGACACTGAATTGCCGGACGCGGATGAAGTGGTGAGGGCGATTCGACGCGCTGTTGCCAAAGAGCAGGAACAGCCAGTGTACGCCGTGGCTTTGGTGAAAGCAGGGACTTTGCCACGGACTGAAAGCGGGAAAATTCAAAGATACTTGGCGCGGTCACAGTTTGAATCGGGCGAACTGAATGCGGTCAAAGTAAGTCGATTAGATGCGATGCAGCCTGCGGTGGCTACAGAAAAACCGGGGTACGTTGCGCCCCGTTCACCAATCGAGCGGGCGCTAGTAGGAATCTGGTCTGGAGTCCTGGGGATTGCTCAGATTGGCGTGAACGACAATTTCTTCGAGTTAGGCGGCGACTCGATCAAAGCTACTCAGGTCATCTCGCAAGTCAAGGATGTTTTTCAGGTCGAACTCGACCTGCGCGCTCCGTTTGATGCCCCCACCGTAGCCAATCTAGCCGCTGAAATTGTCAAAGCACGACAGCAATCGAGTACATAGTCAGTTGTCTATGAATCCTACGATGGGATGAGCACAAAGGTTTATGGCTCAAGTCTCTGACACGTCCGAAGACGCCAAGCCCAAGCCCGAACTACCAAGCACGTCGGTTGAGCGAGCCCTTGCCCAGATGTGGAGCGCACTACTGGGGCAAGAGCACGTCGGCATTCACGATGATTTCTTTGCGCTTGGCGGTAATGATGAACTGGCGGCGGAGTTGGCTGCCGAAATTGGCGAAGTGTTCCAAGTGCAATTTTCCGCGCGCAGTCTTGCTGACGCGCCAACGGTGGCAGGGCTGGCGGCAGTCATCGAAAAAGAACGCGCGGCATCCTCGCGGCGAACCATGCCGCCGATGCAGCCGGCTCCGCGAAATGTACCGGTCCGACTGTCATTCTCTCAGGAGCGAATATGGTTCATCCATCAGCTTGACCCCAATAGTACGGCGTACAATATGGGGACCGCGGTGCGTCTCACCGGGCGTCTAGATGCCGCCGCGCTGAAAAAGAGTTTCGACGAGATTGTGAGGCGTCACGAATCTCTCCGCACGATTTTTACTGTTGTGAACGGCCAACCGGTTCAAGTTGTTGCGCCAGCGAGCGATTTGGCTTGGTCGCTTGTTGATTTGCGAGAGCTGCCCGAGTCGCAACGGGAGGACAGAGCTCTGCAACTCGCCAGCGAAGAGGTCCGGCGTCCATTTGATTTGGAACGTGGCCCTTTGTTCCGGCTGTTGTTGCTCCGTTTATGCGAAGAAGACCATTTCGTTGTCTTGAATATGCATCACATTATCTCGGACGCGTGGTCTGTGGGTGTGATGCAGAATGAGTTGCTCTCACTTTATCCGGCTTTTCTTGCTGGAGCGTCGCCGTCTTTGCCGGATTTACCTATTCAGTACGTGGATTTTGCTCACTGGCAGCGCGAGTGGCTCAAAGACGAAGCGTTAGAGGCGCAATTGACGTACTGGCGACGCCAACTCGCCGGCGCAAAAGTGCTCGAATTGCCTACGGACCATCCGCGTCCGGCTTTTCAGACTTATCGCGGAGACTATATAGGATTTGATCTTCCTGGCTCACTGTTTGATGCGCTTGAACGATTGAGTCGCCAGGAAGGCGTTACTCTGTTCATGACCTTGCTGGCTGCTTTTCAGATTTTGTTATACCGCTACACCAATCAAGAGGATGTTGCCATCGGCGTGCCAATTGCCAATCGCACACGGCTTACGGTGGAAGGATTGATTGGCACGTTTGTAAACACTCTGGTAATGCGAACCGATCTTTCCGGCGCGCCAACTTTCCGCGAATTGCTGGCGCGAGTGCGCCAGGTTGCGCTGGATGCGTACACGCATCAAGACCTCTCCTTCGCGAAATTAGTTGCTGAACTTCAGCCCGAGCGTGACACAAGTCACTCGCCATTCTTCCAAGTCATGTTCAATGTGATAAACGTTCCTGTGCCAGAGATGAATCTGCCGGGCATTACGATCAAACCATTGTATCTTGATCGAAAGGCAGCCCAATTCGACCTTACCTTTACAGTGGTCACCATTCCGAACTTTCACCGCGTTACGATCGATTACAACACCGACTTGTTCAATACGGACACAATCGCCCGCATGGCAAGTCAATTTGAGACATTGCTCCGCAGCATTACTGTTCATCCGGACCAAACGATTGCCCAGTTGCCCATTCTGCCGGACGATGAAAAACACAAATTGCTCGTTGAGTGGAACAATACCGATCGAGCGTATCCGCACGAGAGAGGCGTGCATCAACTGTTCCATGAACAAGTCGAGCGGACGCCGAATGCGATTGCGGCGGTGGGCGATGCGCTCCCATCGAGCCGCGAAGAACAACTGACGTATCGCGAGCTCGATCAGCGCGCGAACCAATTGGCGCATTATCTGCAAAACCTGGGAGTCGGTCCCGAAGTGTGCGTGGGCATCTCGATGCACCGCACTCTGGATATGCTTGTGGCTGCGCTCGGCGTCCTCAAAGCCGGCGGCGCGTATCTGCCGCTCGATCCCGCGTTTCCTACCGAGCGGTTGGATTTTATGATCCAAGATTCACAACTGCCCGTGTTGATCACCCAAGCGCGTTTGCTTGCGCGACTGCCGGATCATTGCGCGCGTATCGTTTGCTTGGATGCTGATTGGACCAAGATCGCGCAAGAAAGCCGCGATGCCCCCGCTAGCCACGTCACCTCCGACAATCTGGCTTATGTGCTCTACACATCCGGTTCCACCGGCAAGCCGAAGGGCGTCCAGGTGCCGCATCGCGCGCTAACCAATTTCCTCAGCGCGATGCGCCGCGAGCCCGGCTTGACCGATCAGGACATCTTGTTGTCGGTGACGACGCTGTCGTTCGATATCGCCGGCTTGGAGTTGTACCTGCCTCTCATCACGGGCGGGCAGGTCGTCATCGTGAGCCGCGAGATCGCCGCTGATGGTCCACAACTCGCGCAGCAGATTGCCCGCCACGGCGCGACGGCGATGCAGGCGACGCCGGCGACCTGGCGGATGCTTTTGGATTCCGGGTGGAGCGGCGATTCTCGATTAAAGATTCTGTGCGGCGGCGAGGCATTGCCGCGCGACCTTGCCGATCAATTGCTTGACCGCTGTGATTCCCTGTGGAATATGTACGGACCGACAGAAACCACCGTTTGGTCAACCGTGCAGCGTATCGAACGCAACAAGCCGATCACCATCGGACGCCCAATTGCCAACACGCGAATCTATATTCTCGATTCCAGACTTGAACCGGTTCCGATTGGCGTGCCGGGCGACCTCTACATTGGCGGCGATGGGTTAGCGCGGGGCTATCTCAATCGCCCGGATCTCACCGCGGAGCGGTTCCTGCCGGATCCTTTCAGCGATGCGTCCGGCGCGCGGATGTATATGACGGGCGATGCGGCGCGGTACTTGGCAGATGGAAGCATCGACTACCTTGGGCGTTCGGATCAACAGGTGAAGGTCAGAGGGTTTCGGATCGAATTGGGCGAAGTCGAAGCGATACTGGCGCAGCATCCAGCGGTCCAGCAGGCAGTCGTTACAGCGCGTGAGGACCTGCTTGGCGAAAAACGTCTGGTTGCCTACGTTAGCGTTCAACCGGATCAATCGCCTTCAACCGGCGAGCTTCGCGCTTTTCTCAAAGAGCGATTGCCTGACTATATGGTGCCATCGGCGATTGTATCGCTCGCCAGTTTCCCATTGACGCCCAATGGTAAAGTGGATCGCCGTGCTCTGCCTGAACCGACTCTGGTACCGTCGATCGCGTTGGAAAAAGATTTTCGCGCTCCCCGTGACCGCGTGGAGCGCGAACTGGTCGCGATTTGGGAACAAGTATTGAATATTCGCCCGATCAGTATCCGCAGTAATTTTTTCGATCTAGGGGGACATTCGCTGCTCGCGATCCGCGCGTTCGCGCAAATCGATCAAGCGCTGGGCAAGAAATTGCCCATTGCGACGATTTTCCAAGCGCCGACCATCGAACAACTAGCCCAAGTAATCCGTCAAAATGATTTCGCAGCGTACGCATCGACTCTCGTGCCGATGCAGCCCAACGGATCGCGCCCGCCATTCTTCTGTGTGCACGGCTTTGGCGGAAGCGTCATCGGTTATACGGATTTGGTGCGCCTGCTTGGATCCGACCAGCCCGTGTATGGACTCCAGGCGCGCGGATTGGAAGGCGGCGAAGAGCCGCATACGCGAATCGAAGAGATGGCAGCATATTATATCAAAGCAATGCAGGCGGTTCAGCCCGACGGTCCGTACTTTCTGGGCGGCTACTGTTTTGGCGGTGTAGTCGCGTTCGAAATGGCGCGGCAACTTCAAGGCTTGGGACAATCTGTGGCACGACTCGTCGTCTTTGAGGGGTATGCACTAAACCGATCGGAAGCCAAAAGACATTTGCTGTACCCGCGCGCGACGCTCCGCTTTGTCCAGAATCTTCCTTTTTGGATGAAGGATAACCTGGAGCAGCAATTTGAGTGGGTCCTGGCGCGACTCCGACGCGCCAGAAGGATTCAGCCAGACGAACGGCGAGATTGGAATGGAGTCGATGATATTTCCGATTTACTTGGCCCGCGTCAGGTCCGAGAGGCGCATCTTCAAGCCATACAAACTTACCAGCCGCGCGTATATCGCGGTCAAGTGACGTTGTTTCGGGTGCGGGCGTTGTCTTTGTTCCGCGCGTATGATCCGGAGATGGGCTGGGGGAAGCTGGCTGCCGGCGGCGTAGACATTAAAATGGTTCCCGGCGCGCATTACAACCTTCTCCAGAAACCGTATGTCGTAGCGGTCGCCGCCGCGCTGAAATCGATTCTAGTTCAAGCGCAAAGGGACTGTCATGCTGAGTGCAGCGAAGCATCCCGTTCGCGGTAAACCGGATGGTTACCAAAATTCAACGTTCATATTTCACCGGATTCTGTATTTATCGACATAATTCCGCCTCTTTTAGATGAGGGAGCACACTTATGCTCAATATTGCGCTGCCAGCGCGTTGGCGCGCTCCCGGAATGCTTGCAAGCCCGCTTTGAGCCGCCCATTAGGTGAATATTCTATTTCTCGTTCCGTATGCGCCAACGCCGATCCGCACGCGACCTTATAATTTCATAAGAAATTTGGCGCGGCGCGGTCACGCCGTAACTCTTGCGACATTATGGGAGAATGAGCGGGAACTGCAGGCGCTTGACGATCTGGAGCAAGACCATATAAGAATTGTATCAGAGCCATTGACCAAGTGTCGCTCGATGTGGAACAGTGTGCGCGTGTTGCCGACGAGCATCCCATTGCAGGCGGTCTATTGCTGGCAGCCGACATTGCTTCAGCAGCTCGATGCTCAAATTCGCAGCCAGCGTTTTGATGCGATCCACATCGAACACCTCCGCGGCGCGCGGTACGGACTGTGGCTCAAGTCTCGACTCCCAATCGATTCACGTCCCAAGGTAATCTGGGACAGCGTAGATTGTATCTCACACCTTTTCGAGCAAGCGGCGCACAGCAGCCGCAGTTTATTCGGACGATTGGTCACGCGTCTGGAATTGAATCGGACTCGCCGCTACGAGGGGCGGCTCGTCGGTCAATTTGACCGCGTCCTGGTTACGTCGCCCGTTGACAAAAACGCGCTGGAGCATCTCGCGTCTAGCGACCATCGCTCCAAAGAGGCGGCGCGCGATCACGCCGATAAGATTGCCGTACTGTCCAACGGCGTCGATCTGAATTTTTTCGCGCCGATGGATCAAGTTCGTGAGCCAGACACTCTGGTGTTTAGCGGCAAGATGAGTTACCATGCCAACGTCACGGCAGCCTTGCATCTCGTGGAAGATATTATGCCGCTGATTTGGGCGCAAAAACCGAATGTCCGCGTATGGATCGTCGGGAAGGATCCGCCAGCGGCAATTCGCCAACTTGCCATACATGATCTGCAGCGCGTCAGCGTTACCGGCACAGTTCCTGACATTCGTCCTTACTTGGCGCGCGCGGCGGTGGCGACCTGTCCGGTGGAATATGGGGCTGGAGTTCAGAACAAGGTTTTGGAAGCGATGGCAATGGCAACGCCGGTAGTCGTCACGCCGCAAGCAGTATCGGCTTTACAAACCGTCGATGGCGAGCATGTTTTAGTTGGTGCTAGCTCCCCGTCTTTTGCGGGGAGTGTGCTGCGCGTTTTGGAAAACACAGAATTGCAGCGCAAGATCGGACAAGCCGGTCGCCGATATGTTGAACAGTATCACAATTGGGATGTGATTACGCAGCATCTGGAAGGGATCTATCAGTAAACCATCCGAGCAGGACCGTCCTACGCGGAGAAAAGGGCAGTCCAAGTGAGATTTCTTGGGAGACACAAAATGTCCAACATCGATTACGCGCTAACTCAACGGCGCTCCGCCGCCGCTATCTCGCGGCACGCGCAACGTCACCTATTCCTATTTGCAATGGGCGTCGTCGATATCTGCTCGCTGGCAGCAGCATTTGCCATTGCGCATTGGTTGAGATTTGAATTAGGTCTATCGATTTCTGAGGGAGACCCGGCGTATGCTTTCTATCAACGTCTAGTTTTCGTTTTCGTTCCCTTGTGGATTGTCGCCTTTTATTTCTTCAAATTGTACGACGCCAATTATCTCTTCGGTGGATTGCAGGAATATGGGCGGGTGGTCCAAGTCAACGTGATGATGATGGTCTTCTTGGTCGGCTTGACTTTCTTTGCGCAATCCTTTATCATCTCGCGTGGGTGGATCCTGTTCTCGCTGGCTACCACGACCACTTTTGTTCTGATCATGCGCTTTACGATGCGGCGGCTTGCCTATGCGCTGCGCCGCCGTGGCTATATGCGCATCACGACCCTGGTCGTTGGCGCGGACGCTGAGGGCCGCGCCATCGCACGGCAACTGCGCGACACGCCGACGTGCGGTGCTGAAATAGTCGGTTTCCTCGACGAGCAAATTCCCAGCGGCGAACGCGTCGATGGATTGCCCGTGTTGGGTTCCAGCGCCATGATTCAGCAGATCGTCAGTCGACTCGGGGTTGAAGAAGTCCTACTGTCCATGTCGGCGTTGACCCGACCTCAAATGGTCGATATTTATGAATTGTATAGCCAGAGTGAGGCGGTCACGCTCCGTTTTTCGCCGGGGCTATTGGAACTCTTCGCCGCCGGCGCGTTCGTCAAAGAATGGGGAACGGTCCCGCTCGTCAGCATCAACAAGGTGCGGCTGAGCGAATTTGAAGCCCTCGTCAAACGGTGTCTTGACTTTAGTTTGGCGCTGGTTGCGCTCATTGTGTTTTCCCCGGTTTTGTTGGGGATTGCCATTTTGATCCACTTGGATTCGCCGGGTCCAACCTTTCATCGTCGTTACGTGCTCGGGCAGGGCGGTCGCTTGTTTGACGCTCTCAAGTTTCGCACGATGTACGTGGATGGGAACGATATTCTGGAGGCGTATCCAGATTTACGCGAAGAGCTCAAAGCCAAACAAAAACTGAAAGACGATCCCCGCGTGACCTCAATCGGGCGTTTTCTGCGGAAATATAGTCTGGACGAACTGCCTCAATTGTTCAATGTTCTGCTGGGGCAGATGAGTCTGGTTGGTCCTCGGATCATCACTCGACCTGAACAAGAGAATTATGGTAAAATGAGGTTGAACCTCCTGACTGTCAAACCGGGACTGACGGGCTTGTGGCAGATTAGCGGACGCAGTGATCTGTCTTATGATGAGCGCGTTCGTATGGACATGAACTATATCCGGAACTATAGCATTTGGCTTGATCTGATGATTATTCTAAGAACGATCCCAGCGGTCGTACACGGTCGTGGAGCGTATTGAGGAGCAACGACATGGAACTGCGCCAGTATTTATCCATAGTCTGGAAATGGGTGTGGCTGATCGTGTTGGCGGCGGGCATTGCGGCTGTCACGAGCTTTCTCTGGAACGCGAATTCGCCCAGAATCTACCAGGCTTCGACGTCTCTGATGGTCGGGCAGAGTTTGGCGAACCCCAATCCCAATACCGGCGATATCTTTACTAGTCAGGAGCTCGCGCAAACTTATATTCAGATCGCAAAAACGGACCCGGTGTTGCAAGGGGTAATCAACGTCCTCAAGCTCAATATGTCGACGGACGAACTAGGGAATAACGTGAGCGCCAACATCATCCAGGGGACGCAACTCATCGAGCTGCGCGTGCTGGACACCGACCCGCACCGCGCGCAGGCGATTGCCAATGAATATGCTCATCAATTGATCGCCCAAGCGCCCTCGCCCAATGATCCCACGGAAGTCGCCCGGCGCGATTTTGCCCAAAACCAAATCCAAGACATCCAAGGCAAGATCGAAGACGCCCAGAAAAAGATCGTCGATTTGCAGAACTCGATTTCCACTGCGACCAGCGCGCGTGACATTGCGGATAAACAAGGACAGGTGGCGGCGCTTCAGACTCAGATCAATCAATGGCAGATTACCTATGCCACGCTGTTGAGCACTCTTGCCCCGCGCGCGTCCAATTACCTCTCCGTCGTCGAACCGGCAAGACTGCCCACCTCGCCCATCGCTCCCAATGTGGCAACCAGCGTCTTACTGGCGACCGCCATCGGAGCGGCGCTGGCAGCTGTGGGAGCATTTCTCATCGAATATTTCGACGACACGGTGAAAACATCCGAAGATGTGACCGAATCCTTGGGGCTTTTCAGTTTAGGGGCGATCGGGCATATCTGGGGGGAAGACCCAGCCGACCGACTGATTGCCGCCAAGTTCCCGCGCGCCTCACATTCTGAAGCCTACCGCGCGCTACGTACGAACATCCAGGTTACGAATCTGGACAAGCCCGTCAAGACGCTCCTGATTTCCAGCACCAACCCAAAAGAGGGAAAGAGCATCACCGCTGCCAACCTGGCGGTGGTCATGGCTCTGGGCGGGTCGCGCGTGCTCTTGGTGGATGCAGACCTGCGGCGTCCCAACCAGCACGAGATTTTTGGGCTCTCGAATGAATTCGGTCTCGTCAGCGCATTGCTCTCTCCGGATGCTGCACTGGACGTCTATTTGCAACTGACGACGACGGAAAACTTGCAGGTACTGACGACGGGACCGCTTCCACCCAATCCGGCGGAGCTTCTGAATTCCGCGCGGATGCAAGAGTTGATCGACCGGCTCAAGGATCGGTTCGATGTAGTCATCTTCGACACCCCGCCAGTTCTCCCGCGGATCGATGCGGCGGTGTTGGCTCGGCATGTAGACGGCGTGATGTTGGTGGTGGACGCCGGTCGTACTCGACGGGACTCGGCGATCCGCGCGAAAAACAGCTTGACGCACGCGGGCGGGCGTTTGCTGGGCGTCGTGCTCAATCGTATATCGAGCCACGACAGTTACTATTACTACTACTACTATTCGGATAGCGGAAAGAAAAAGCCAACTCTGTTGACCACCACCCCGCAGGGTCGGGCGATTCGTCAGCTGGTCCAGCGGTTTACGAATTCGAAGAACGGAACGACGAATTGACAATCATCGCTCACACAGCCGCAGTTTCGATAGCGCGACTACGTCTGTCGACAAAACCTGCGGGAAGGTGAATGGATGCGATACTGTGTAATGTTCGGAGGTTGATCGTAATGCTGTTAGAACGCGGCAAGCCGAGCGTAAGATTTTGGCGTATTCTGATATTCGCCTTTGCCTATTTGGTTTTAGTGTCCTGTGCGGGGCAAAACCAGAATACGGGAACGTCGACCCTAGGCACATTCACCCCAACCCCGCTTCCTTTGCCGACGAGCGTTCCGACCAGCGCGCCTACGCCGACTGCCACACCAAGTGCTACGCCAGTCCCAACCTTGGGAGCTTTGCCTCTGCCTTCCTTGCCGCCTAACGCCGAGCTATTGACTTTCTCCGCCGATTCCAATCGAACCGCGTGGATTGGCAGTCAGGATCGGCAGCCCCATTGGGGCGACCCGAATTTGGAGAGTGGTGTGTATGGCGGTCAGACGCTCGTAAGTTTCATGCAATTTAATTTGCAGAGCTTGGCGCCGGGTTCAAAAATCCTATTCGCCGCGCTCGATGTCGCCGGACGAGATGCCGGCAATTTGGGAACCACCGGCAAATGGACTTTCGATATGATCGACTCGAGCGCAGTGGCGTCCGATGCCATCACGTTTGACGCGGTCAACCAGACGTCCTCCTTAGCCACGGTGGCTCAAGTCACCGCGCCTCAAGTGACCGCCGCCGGTGTGACCCAGCGATTTATTTTTACGTCCGCGCAGTTGCCGCTGATCGAAAAACAGTTGAACATCGGCAAGCTCACGTTTCGAATCCGCGGACCCTCAAGCGGCGCGGATAGTCTCTTTGCTTGGGTTGTCGGGTCTACCGAACCGACGCTTTATCTGGTGACCGTTCCGGCGTCGTTCGTCGTGATCACCACGACGCCCACACCGCCGGACGTATTCGCGGCGGCGACGCTGGTGGCGATGCAGACGACTCAGGCGCGTGATGTTGGCACGCCGACGCCCCTGCCGCGCACTTTTGCCACCGCCACGCCGGGCGCAACGTTGGATAACGTCGTCGTGACCAGTATTCCTACGCCGGTCAGTACCGCGGATCGAACGGCGACCGCCGTCTACGCCACCGCCGTCGCCGCCACCACCGGCACATTCACGCCGACGCCTTTTAACTGGATCGTCGCGACGCCGCGCCCATTGTTGATTCCGCGCGATTTGCTGACGCCAGTTCCATCGCCAACAGCGACGCCCGTCGGCGTCGATCTTCTGGCGTTGGCAAAAATGCCGCTCCCTTCCGTTTTGTACAACAAGATCATGTTCCGTGAAGGTTCGCGGCTAAACCCGAATATCTGGGTGATGAATCCGGATGGATCGGATGTCGAGTTGTTGACCGATCACCAATACTACGATATTGCCAAAATGCGCGATACCGTCTCGCCGGACGGCACGAAATGGGTATACCAGTGGCCCGATGGCACCGGCAAGCTCCAACTCTGGATTCGGTTTTTGCAATATCCCGATGCGTTGCCGCAGCAGATCACGTTTGGCGGCGGCGGGCTAGTTTTCGGGCAAGCCTGGTCGCCTGATGGGAACCACATTGCCTATACCAGCGACACGGTTGCCAGACAGGAAATTTGGGTGTATACCCTGTTTCCCCCAACCTGGCAGCGGCTGACGTACAGCACCGGCTGGTATTGGAATCAATTCCCATCCTGGTCTCCCGATGGTACACAGATCGTTTTTTCGACGGATCGCGGACATGACGCCAAGTTCTCCGAGATTTGGATTATGAATGCGGACGGCAGCAGCCCGCGCGACCTGGGCAATGGCGTTTGGGACGCCTACGACCCGGTCTGGGTCAAGTGGCACCAGTAGATTTCGCGGTTTCTACTCAGCCCAACCTCCCGCAGGTTGTTCGTAAGCGTGGTTGCCGTCTTGATGGATCGAATAACCTCCCGGTGACAGTCATCAGCTGACTCAACCTGCGGGAGGCTGAGCAGTTACACTTCGTGCTCGACTCACAGAATACCAAGCCCCTCAAACACTTGAGGGGCTTGGTGTTTCTTCTGGGCTTTCGCTCGGTCGTTTGCAATGCTGTGCTTGTTCGTCTGCCTTTTCGCGGTATAATACTGAACCGAAATATCGATCCAACTTGTCGCAAGCCATTCAGGCATCCATCGAACGCGGGAATTCTTATGCCGATTGATCTTATCATCCACTCTGCCAACCAAGTCTTGACGCTCGCCGGCGCTGCGCCCAAGCGCGGCGCGGCACAGTCCGAGCTATCGCTCATCCACGGCGCGATCGCGATCAGCGGCGAACGTATCGTCGCGGTCGGCGACACGCTCGACCTTCTCGCGCTGGCGGACGCGCACACGCGCAAGATCGACGCGCGCGGCAAGATCGTGCTGCCCGGCTTTGTCGACGCGCATACACACGTCGTCTTTGCCGGCGACCGCGCGAACGAATTCGAGTTGCGTTTGCAGGGCGCGACGTACCTCGACATTCAGCGCGCTGGCGGCGGCATTATGAGCACGGTGCGCGCCACGCGCGCCGCGTCGCCCGACGAACTGGTCGCGCAATCGCGCGCGCGACTGGACGCGATGCTCGCACACGGCACGACGACGGCGGAAGTCAAGACCGGCTACGGTCTCGACACGGCAAACGAACTCAAAATGCTCGATGCGATTGCCGCGCTCGACGCCGACCACGCGATGGACCTGATTCCTACTTTTCTCGGCGCGCACGTTGTGCCCGAGGAGTTCAAAGGGCGGGAAGACGCGTACGTAGAGTTGGTAATCGAAGAGATGCTGCCGGCTGTGGACGGAAGACGGAAGGCCGAAGACGGAAAACCTCCGTCGTCCGTCGTCCGTCCTCCGTCAATGTTCTGTGACGTTTTCTGCGACGACGGCGCGTTCACGCTCGCGCAGACGCGCAAAATCCTGACGCGTGCGCGTGAACTCGGCTTTGGCTTGCGCGTCCACGCCGACGAATTCGCGAATCTCGGCGCGGCAACGCTCGCGGCGGAACTCGGCGCGGCAAGCGCGGATCACCTGATGGTGACGCGGCGCGACGAGATGCGCGCAATGGCGCACGCAAATGTCGTCGCGACATTGCTGCCCGGTACGACGTTTGGTCTCGGCAAGACGGATTTCGCGGACGGACGCGCGTTTATCGAGGAGAATGTGCCGGTCGCGTTGGGAAGCGACATCAATCCGGGGACGTGCTGGTGCGAGTCGATGCCTTTTATCATCGCGCTCGCGTGCCGCTACGAAAAACTAACGCCGGCGGAAGCGATTGTCGCCGCGACGATCAACGCGGCGGCATCCCTCGGTATCGCGGATCGGGTCGGCTCTCTCGCGCCCGGCAAACTCGCGGACGTGCTTATTGCGGATGTGCCGGACTATCGGCATCTGGCGTACCGCTTCGGCGCGAATCCCACCCAAGTGGTTATCAAGCGCGGACGGATCGTTGTAGAACGCGGATGAACACGGATGCGCGCAGATAGAAAGAAAATATCCGCGTCTGTCCGCGTTCATCCGCGTCCAAATGCTCGGCTCATCCGATGTGGAGCACTTGACGGAAAATGATCTGAAGCATCAAACCGAGAACGAACCACGAACCGAACCGCCGGTTATGCACGAACGCGAATCCAACGAACCATAGGGGCCAGCCCGGATAATTCGCCGGCGGTTCTTTCGGTTTCGGCTGCGAGTACACCTTCAGCGTCGTCCACGCGAGCGGCAGCGCGAGCAAGACGAGCAGCAACGTGAACGAGAATTGTCCGGCGATGATGAGCGCAATCGTCGAAAGGTACATCAGCGCGATCATGACCACGACCGCCGCGCGCGCGTTGCGTTCGCCGAGAATGATCGGCAACGTGCGGATGCGGTGGCGCGTATCGAAATCGATCTTGTCAATGTGCTTGCCGAACAACACCGTCGTCACGCCCAGCGCGTACGGCAGCGACGCGACGATGACCCACAGCGGCAAATCGCCCGCCAGCAAAAAGTACGTCCCGCCGATCATCAACGGTCCCCATACGATAATGACGGCGATCTCGCCCAAGCCGATGTACTTGAGCGGCAATGGATCGCCGGCGTACAGCACCAACACCAGTCCGCCGATCACCGCGAGCGCGGCGACGAACCAGCCGCCGACGAGTGTGAGATACGCGCCGATCAAACCGGCGACGATGAGAATGACAAGCGTGCCGGTGAGGAGTTGGCGCGCGTTCATCATTCCGTTTTCGAGCGGGTGCGGACCGTACGTAACGCGGAACGAGTCCGCGGTGTCCAGTCCGTGCCGCGAATCCCAGAAATCGTTCATCAAGTTGCTCGCCGCGTGCGCCAGCGTCAAGCCGAGTGCGGTCAGCAAGAAGATGCCCCAGCTGAAATGACCGGCGGACGCGGCGAGCAGCCCGCCGATGATCGCGGAGAGCACGGTCATAATCAGCACCGCCGCCCGCGCCGCGACCAGCCAGCGCGTCACAAAATCCGCGCGCTCCAGCTCTTCGATTTTCGGTATCGTGTAAAACGCGTTGAGCCAACTGCGTAGTGTGGCTACCATTTTCCCTCCATCCATCAAATGAATCTCACCGCAGAGGCGCAGAGACATTATTGTTTTTCTCTGCGCTCTCTGCGTCTCCGCGGTATAATTGTTGTTTCACCTGTCGAAATACATCGTCCAGCATCGCCGCGGTCAGCCGCCCCGTCTGTGTGTTTTGCTTGCTCGGATGATACGAGCAGATGAGCGTTGGCAGCCCGTCGCCCAGCGCGTACATCGCGCCGTGTCGAAACTCGACGCGCGTCGCCGCATGCCCTTGCGCGCGCAGTAGCCGCACATAGCCGTCCAATCCGATGCGCCCCAGCGCGACCACAACGCGCACGCGTTTTAGCAGCGCGAGTTCGCGCGCGAGGAACGGCAGGCAGTTCGCCTGCTCTTGCAGCGTCGGCTTGTTGCCCGGCGGCGCGCAGCGACAAATCGCGGTGATGAACACATCGCGCAGTTGCAAGCCATCGTACGCGTGCCGCGCGGTTGGCTGGTTCGCCAACCCTGCGCGGTAGAGCGCGCTGTAGAGAAACTCGCCAGACGCGTCGCCGGTGAACATCCGCCCGGTGCGATTCGATCCATGCGCGCCGGGCGCAAGACCGATGAGAACAATGCGCGCGTGGTGATCGCCAAAGCCGGGCACCGGTCTGCCCCAGTACGTCCACTCGCGGTACGCGCGCCGCTTGTCGTGCGCGATCTGTTCGCGGTACTGCACGAGGCGTGGACACTGGCGGCACCCGACGATTTCGGCGTTGAGTCGGTTCCAGGCGGTCATCATTCGTTGGGCGTCTCTGCTCGCGGTCACGCGCTTGCGCCGGTTGGTTCCTGTTGTTGGTCTTTCCCTTCTTTCTCTTCTTTCTTTTCTTTCGTCACTTCGCTGACGTAGACCTCGACATCGTGTTGGATCACCGCTTCAACCCGGCTGGCAAATTCGCGGTACGCCTCGGCGTGCGATTTCGCGCGTTGGTACGCGCCGCTCAACTGGAAAAAACTCCAGCCCTCGATCTTCATCATCTCGCTCGTCTGCCGATAATGCCGCCAGCGTTCGCCAAAGTTGAAAAACTGCTCGACGGCAGCCGAAATGCCGACCAACAGACTGAGTACGAATGTGAACACGCGGATTGACGTCGCCAACGCATTGTCGGCGATGTTCAGACTCACCAGTCCCGGCACGATCACGCCGGCGACGATGGTCGTGACGCGCAGACGATAGTGCCATCTTTGCGCGTTTTTGGACCGTCCTTCCATATACATCACCTGATCGAGCCAGCGCGAGCGCATGAAATGTTTTTGCATCTCCGAAAGATCAAGCGCGTCGATCAACGCTCCCATGTCCTGCTTCAGCCAGTTCTCGTACCCCGACTTGTTAGCCATACTTTGCTCCTTCGGAAAGAAACTGTTTGATCGACGCGACCACCTCGCGCGGATCGTCCGCCAGATCGATCGCGCGCAAGAACCCCGACTCGACCAGTCGCCGCGCGCGGGCGTTCGTCGAATCGCCCCGCGCTGCCGCGGCAAGGATGTCGGCGGTGCGACCGCTGCCGCCGACGACGATCACCGGCCGTTTGTCTTGGATGCTTTGCTCCACATCGTCCCATGCTACCTTGCCGCCGTTGACCAGAATCGTCGCCGATGCCGACTCGCGCGCGAGCAGCGACGCCGCGCGCGAAACCCACGGCACTTCATCGCCCCAATCGACGCCCGGCACGAGAATAAAATGGCTGTGATGCGGTTCGAGTTGCCACGCGTCCTTGCCGCGTGCCTCTGCGCCCGGCAGCACCACGGTGCCGCTCGCGGCGACGCCGATCAACGGAAACGTCCCGCCGATTTCTTCGCGCGCGTTGCCCATCAATCGGATCACGCCGCTGTCGGTCGCTCCATCCACGACGTTCGCGCCGAGCGACTGGGCGAGCGGTGCAAGCGCGGCGACAAACAGCCGATGCAGTTCTTCTGGCGCAGCCGTGCCGAGACCCGCCGCGCCGCCCACGACGACGAGGGTGGGGCGCGGCGCGAGTCCGAGATCGCGCAGCGCGCCCATCACTTCACCTTGTCGCTGGATTTGGACCGCTTGCGCGGTCTGTCCGTTCGCAAACTTGATCTCGAACGGTTTATGGCGGCTCAATGATCTTCATCTCCACGATTTGCTGCGCGTTCAGCGCTGGCAACTTGAGCGCGTGCGTCGCGAGCTGCGTCAGCGCCTCCAGCGGCACCAGTCCGATCAGTTCGCTCTCCAGGACTTGGACGCCGCGCTTATTCGCCTCGGCTTTGACCGTGTCGAACGCGGTCAACATTCCGGTCACGGTGAAATCGGTCAGGTTCATCGAGACTTGTGCGATGTTTTTCTCGCGCAGCAGAAATCCCTTTGCCTTGACTGATTTCAGACCGCCATTCTTCTCGCGGACCGTCGCCGCGATTTCTTTGGCGATGGCTAGGTCGCTCGTTGCCAGATTGACGTTGTAGGCGATCAAGTACGGTCGCGCGCCGATCACCGTCGCGCCGGCTTTACCGACGCGCGACGGTCCAAAGTCCGGCGCGCGGTCTGGGTTCGTCGCGATCTCCCGCTTCAGTGCTTCGTACTCGCCGCGCCGGAGGTACGCTAGGTCGCGCCGCTCCGGTCGCGTCGCCGCGCGCTCGTACAAATAGACGGGAATGTCGAGTTCGCGCGCGACGCGCTCGCCCAGCCGCCGCGCCATCGCGACGCAATCGTCCATCGTCACGCCGCGCACCGGCACGAACGGCACAACATCCGTCGCGCCGATGCGCGGATGCTCGCCGCGATGCGCGTCCATGCCGATCAGGCGCGCGGCGGTGGCGACGCCGCGAAATGCCGCGTCTTCCACCGCCGCCGGCTCGCCGGCAAGCGTGATGACGGAGCGATTGTGGTCCGCGTCCATCTCGCGGTCCAGAATCTTGACGCCGGCAATTGTCATCGCGCGGACGATTTCCTCGACAACCTCCGCGCGGCGACCTTCAGAAAAGTTGGGGACGCATTCGACAATCTTGTCCATTGGCTTTTGCCTGACGGAGGACGGACGACGGAGGACGAATTGGGTTTCCGTCTTCCGTCCTCCGTCTAGATTTTCTTCATCACTTCCAAGAACTGATCCACCTCTCGCGCGATGTTGTAATGCGCTAAGCCGACGCGCACCGCGCCGCCGTGTTCTTCCAAGCCGAGCCGCTCCATCAGCGCGAGCGCGTAATAGTTGCCGTCCCAGACGTAAATGTTCTCACGTCCTAGACGCTCTGCGATTTCGCGCGGTGTTTTTTCTTTCAGCGTGAACGCGACCGTCGGCGTGCGATAGCCGAACCGCGCGTAATCTGTGATGCCGTAAATCTGCACGCCCGGTATCTCGCACAAGCCGCGCATGAGCCGCGCGAAGAGATCGCGCTCGTACACTTTGATGGCAGCCAGCGCGGTCTTTAACTGCAAGCGGCGCCCGCTGAACGATTTGAACTGCGCCGCGTAGGGCGCGCCGTACTGGTCGCCGACGGACGCCAGGTAATCGATCGCCGCGCACGCGCCGGCGATGCCTTCGTGGTTCGCCGTGCCGGTCTCGAATTTATCCGGCGGCTGCTTGCCGGACGGTCGGACCTTGTACGCCTGCACGCGATTCAGCAGATCGTACTTGCCGTAGAGGACGCCGAGATGCGGACCGTAGAATTTATAGACCGAACATGCCAGCAAATCGCAGTCGAGGTCTTGCACGTCAATTGGTTCGTGCGGCGCGAGATGCACCGCGTCGATGAACACGAGCGCGCCCGCCATGTGCGCGAGCGGGATGATCGTCTTCAAATCGTTCATCGAGCCAACGGCGTTGGACGCGCCGCCGACCGCGACGACTTTCGTTTTCGTGCTGAGGTGCTTTTCGAAATCCGCCATATCGAGCGTGCAGTCGTCCGGGTGAATGTCCACCCAGTGGACGACCGCGCCGCGCTCTTCCAGCGCCAGCCACGGCGCAATGTCCGCGTCGTGGTCAAGCCGCGTGACGATGATCTCGTCGCCCGCGTTGAGCAGGCGGCTCAGCGCGCGAGAGATGCTGAAGGTCAGCGTCGTCATATTCGGACCGAAGACGATTTCGTTCGGCGCGCGCGCGTTCAGAAAATCGGCGAGCGCGACGCGCCCATCCGCCAGCACGGCATCGGTGCGCCGCGAGGTCGCGAACGCGCCGTGTGTGTTCGAGTTGGATGTGAGATAGTAATGGCTGACCGCATCGATCACCTCTTGCGGTACTTGCGTGCCGCCGGGGTTATCGAAAAAGATCGCGCCGGAGGCGAGCGACGGAAAGTGCGAACGGATGGCATCGACATTGTAGGACATGGTTCTCCTGTGGTGAATGGGGTGTAACGAGTGATGGGAAATGCGCAATTGAACGTCGGTTGCTTTCAGCTATGTTATGCGCCTCGTCCGGTGGGATGCTGCGGCAAGGTCTTTTCGGGAATGATCCCTTCCTGATTCGACCAGCGGGCGAACAGCCACGCCAATGTCATCGCGGGGACAAAGTTGGTGAACGGGATAAGGTCTTTGATCACGGCGACGCCGCGCAGTGGTCCGAGTCCGAGGTAACTCAGCAGCACCCAGGAAATCGGCGCGGAGAAGATATCCATGCTCAAGTCCAGCAAGTCGAGTACGATCACGACGATCAACGGCGTTGCGCGCAGAGCCACCAAGAAATCGGCGTTGGGCGGAAGGTTGATGCGGCGTATCCTTACGACGATCCAGACCAGAAGCAGCAATGCGATCAGAATCGCGCTCCCTAGCAATGCCAGGAAGATCCACAAGAGCGTGCTTGGGTCCCATGTGATTTGCAAATTCACCTCGCTGATTATTTTGATAATGTCACATTCGGTAAATTGCCACAGATGACTGTGCCTGAACTGCGGCACAGCCAACACAGAATTTCACAGAAAGTGTTTCGGTGTGGTTCTGTGACTAATCGGGCATTGGCAAATTATGAACCGATGAGATCGGGATAGGTTCGCGCGATCTCTTCGTATTCTTTGGTGATCTCATCCCAGGAATGATTTCCAAGTGTGATGGCGACGTCCAATACCCGCAACCTGCCTACACATTGATTCCCCTGCGATGCTCGATCGCCCAGCCGCAACTGCTGCGTCAAGCCGGTGCTCACCGCCGAGATGAACGCGAGACTCGCGGCGACGATACAGGCGATCCGCCAACCTTGATCCGGCAAGTTGACGGCCGACCCTGTTACGGCAGTGCCGCCCGCTATCAACGTGGTCAGCGTGGAACTCACGATGCCGGCGACGAGAAGGCGCGTGTTGGTCGTACGAAGACTGGCGGTGTGATTTTCCGCCGTCCGGAGACTTGCTTTCACCATTTGCGCGAAGGCAGTGTGATCCAGCCCAGATGCGTCAGCCATATTTACCTCGTGCGTTCACGGAATTACGAGTGCGCCGTGCGTCGAGTCTTGCCGCGCCTCACCACACCAACCGTGTCCGGAGCCGCGTGCGATTTGCTTGCTCTGCGCGGCTCCGGTTGGTATGGCGCTCGACCATCAAGGTCGCCTACGAATTGCGGCAAGCGCCTATGCCCCAGCGTTTGGCGAATCGCCATGTTCTCGCCGAGGTGATACCAGTAATGGTAGATCACGCGCTGCAGAAGCGACCCAAAAAGGTAATCGCTCAGTCTGCCATTTCTGACCACGCGCTGCTGCAACTTTTCTACGGTGAGTGTCTCCAGCCACGGATCGGCGGCGGTGGTGATCGCCTTCCACGCCGCCCACATCTCGTCCAGCGCCGGCGTGCTGGCAGGCGCGCCGTAGGCAAACCGCTTGTCAATTTCTGGCAAGGGCATTTGATCTTGACCGTAGAACAGGAAATATCTTTGCTCTTGCCAAGCCAAGTGTCCGATATTCCAGCTGATGCAGTTCATGGGCAGGAACCGTCTGCGCGCTTCGGCGTTGCTGAGACCCTTGAGGGCGCGCCGGAATTCGCTCCGGGTGAAACGTAATTGAAGCACGAGTGGATGAGTCACTTGATTCTCCTCTGCGGCAAGCGCGCAGTACTCCCATTGCGTGGGCATGACCGCAAACGCTCCAGCACCACGCAACGGCACACCGAAATGGCAACGACATTCGCGCTAACCAACCGATGTACCAGCAAGCCGCGCGTGCCGTTGTCGGCGTGTGTGTTAGCGGCAGGCATATTATTCATTCGAGGTTCTGTCCGTGCGCGTTCTCATGTTTTACTTTTCGGTTCGTAATGGAGCCAGACGATTCCACATTCAAAAGATTTCGCTTTTACCAAACTCATGTCTAGTTTGCTTTCAAGGTCTTTGAAAATTGAGAGTCCGCTACCAATAGCAACAGGGTTCACCAGCAAATGAAATTCGTCCACCAACCGATTCTTGATTAGAGTTGACGCAAATTTCGCGCCTCCAAAAACAATAATATCCTTTCCCATTTGCTTTTTCAGTTTGTTAACTTCTTCGACAATCTCACCATTGTTCACTTTTGTGTTTGGCCATTCTGATTTTTCATGCACCTTTGAAAAGACGATTTTCGGTATCTCTGTCAGTCTCTTTCCGTAAGCAAAGAGTGGGTCTTGAGGATTGTTAGCCACAGATGCATAATAAGGGATAAAACTCATCTTCGTGTTTCGACCGAGTATCAACAGAATGCAGTCAACTCCTTCAAGATTTCTCAAGGAGTGACTCTTTAGTCCATCGTCTCGATTGAAAGTTACCCAGTCCATTTTGCCATCTGGTCTGCCAACGAAGCCATCAACGGTCATGTCCATCTGCAATTTTAGTTTTCTCATATTGTCCTCATGTTTGTTGTTCGGTCGTTTCGAGTTGCACAGTGGCAAAGATGCTTGCCGCTAACTTACATTTCACGAACTCCCGTGTGCGGGAATCACGATCCTTCACGCTCAATTCACCGTGTTTCCCGCACCTTTCGGTTCGTGAAACCAGATTCGTCACCCACTCACCACGTGTCCCAGAATTTCTTCCTGCCGCTTCCACATCCGCGCGCGCTGACGCGGCGTCAGATCGTCGTAGCCAAGCAGGTGCAGGATGCCGTGCACGGCGAGTAAGTCCAGCTCATCCGCGATGCGCCAGCGCGCGCGGCGCGCTTGCGCCCGCGCACGCTCGTACGAGACCACCACATCGCCAATGTAGGGGCGCGGCTTGTCCGTGCCCTGCTCCGCCGGAAACGACAGTACGTCGGTTGCCGCGTTCGTCGCGTGGAACTTGCGGTTGAGCGCGCGGATTTCCGCGTCGGTGGTCACGTAGATCGTCAGCGCGGCGTCGGCGCGTTCCGCACGCAGCGTCCGCCGCGCCACGCGCGCCAGCCGCGCGCGGTCGACGCGCGAGGAGAATTTGGAATGAACGCGGATTTCAACGCCCACGGCTTTCGCTCCGCCGGACGTTCGGCAACTCGATCACGTTCGCGTGGGTACTTTCTGGCGCTTCGGGATATTTCACGCGCGGATGGAACAATCCCTGCAGCACGCCGAAGAACGCCTGCCGGATTTGGTCAATGTCACGCAGCGTCAGGTCGCACTCGTCGAGCTGTCCGTCGCGCAGCCGCTCTCCAATGATGCGGTCGATGATCGCGCGAATCTGCTCCGGCGAGGTGGGGCGTTCTGCGCGAGTCGTCGCCTCCACGCCATCGGCGAGCATCAGGATCGCGGCTTCGCGCGACTGCGGCTTGGGACCCGGGTAGCGAAAATCGTTTTCGTCGATTGGCGCGTCGCCGTTGGCTTTGAGCGCCTTGCGGTGAAAGTACGCCGCCAGTGTCGTGCCGTGATGCTGCGGAATGAATTCGCGCAAGCGTTCGGGTACACCGTACTTTTTCGCCAGCGCGACGCCGCGCGGCACGTGATCGAGCACAATCGCCGCGCTCGCCTTCGGATCGAGCGTGTCGTGGATGTTGACGCCGTCCAGCTGATTCTCGACGAACGATTGTGGCTCGGCGGTTTTGCCTACGTCGTGGTAGTACGCCGCGACGCGGACGAGCAGCGCGTCCGCGCCGACGCGCTGCGCGGCTTGCTCCGCCAACTGGCTTACGATCAAGCTGTGGTGGTACGTCCCTGGCGCGTCCATCAGCAGTTTTTGCAACAGCGGATGCGTCGGGCGCGCGAGGTCGAGCAATTCCAGCGAAGTGGTGATGCCGAAAAGTTTTCCGAGGACGAACAGACTGCCGAACGCGAGCAAGCCGGAGAGCGCGCCGTTCCCGATCGCGGCGATGAGCGACTGCCCCCACACGTTGATGTCGGTCTCATGCGCGATCACGCGGAAGATGGCGATGACGACCGCGTTGGTCAGGGCGACGTACAAGCCCGCCCACAGAAACGCTTGTAGTCGTTCGATGCGTCCCAGTGTGAGCGCGGCGATGAATCCGCCGGCGAGCGCGTAGATCGTAAATTCAAACGGGCTGCTCGAAAAGAATCCGAACGCGAGCGCGATCACCGTGACCGCGCCGAGCGCGACTTGGGTATCGATCAAGACGGCGAGGAGCATTCCTGCCGCGGCGATGGGAAAGAGATATGGCAGCGTCGTGTGATTGCTGCTGAGCGTCTTGGCGCCGGCGGCGAAGATCAAAATCAGAAAAACGACCAGCAGCCAGGATCGCCAATAGCCAAAGATCGAAGAGCGGAGCCGCGCGAGGTAAATGGCGAGCAGCGCGGCAAGTAGCAGCGCGAAGAGCACCGGACCGGCGTAATCGGCGGGACCTAGCTGCGGGCGCATCAGTCCCACCGCCTCTAGCGCTTCGATCGCCAGCGGCGTCACGACCTCCCCCTCGCGCAGAATCGCCTCGCCTTTTTCAATCGTACGATAGACCGTGCCGACGCGCGCGCGCGCCAGCGCGCGCTGTTCGTTGGTTTTGGCGGGATCGGGGAAACTGTTCGGAACGATGAGCGACTTGACCCATTGCGTCACCAGGTCGGCTTGATCGGCGGTGAGCGCGAGACTGACGCGCGACGGGATTTGGGCGTACTCGGCGGACACGTCGTTGGGACGGATTTGATCGCGCATCGTCACGTCGAGCACGTAGAGCGTTTCGGTGACCACGCGCAGATAACTGTTTTCGTCCAGTCCGAGCGTTCGGCTCAGCGTCAATGTCGGTAAATCCAGATGGGGAATGCCTTCCACCCACTCTAGTTTGCGTTCGTTGGTGCTGTACGGATCGTGCCGCACCGAATCGATATAGTCGAAAATGTGACTGGCGGTGAGGACTTGGTCGCGCGCCAGGTTCGCGTCGGGCGGGCTATAGACATCTTGCACCGACGCTTCCGCTTTGGAGCGCGCGTCGTTCGTTTGCACCTGGCTGGCGAAAGTGACGCGTTCGGGCGAGAGGATAGTTTTGGAACTGACCTGCCCCGGCTCCAGCCGAATCGGTTCCGGCGCGGATTGGAAAGCGAAGATGAGCGCCAGCGCGGCGGCAAAGGCCGCGCCGATGAAGAGCGCGCGCACCCACTGCCAGCGTGAAAGCGTTACCCGCTTTTTCAGCGAAAGATCGCCTGCAATCATACACTCCGCCCGGACTGCCTAATCGAAAGGGCATGGGAATTCAAAACCCCATGCCCTTTTATCTAGCCACTGTTCTCCCACGCGTCTGGAGCTTTGCGGCTTTATTATACCGGACGACGCGTACAGGTGTCAAACGGTTTTGTCTCTACCGTTCCACCGGCGCGCGACTGAGGACGTATGCCGCGCGCGGATGTCCTTCCCGCGTCGCGGACACGAACCCGATCGCGGCGTAGCCGGCGGCAAAGGCGCGCTGGAAAACGTCGCGCGTGCGAGCGCGCCACTCGCGCGCCAGATCGAGCGATGCGGCTTTCAGCGCGCCAAGATTCGCCGGAATCTCCACGAGCAGCGGCTTGCCGCGCAGCTCCTCTGCGCCGTCGATCCGCGGCAAGCCCTGCTCGTCGATGCGGACGCGGAAAACGGACTGCGCGCCGCCGCGCGTTAGAATTTCCCAATCAAAAACAAGCGGCTGACCGGCGACGCACGCTTGTACGCGCGGCGCGTTCAGCCACCACTCAACTTCAAATCGGTCCGACGCCAGCCCGGCGTTCAAGCCGTCGGTCATCTCGCCGTAAGCGTCCACAACGTATCGCCGCGCGATCGCGCCGAGGCGCGTGAGGTTCAAGTTCGCATTGCGCGCTTGGAGCGGATCATACGTCCACGTCATCAAATCGATGCAGCGCGCCAGCGTCTCCGCGCGTTGCGCGAGTTTCAATCGAACGCCGATTCCCTGGGATCGAAATTCTGGCAGGACAGCGAGCATGTGCGAACAATGCTTGAGCTGATTCGCCGCGCCCTCCATCCCGATGAAACCAAAAGCAAGCCCAACCAATCGCCCGTCCGGCTGAAACGCGCCGAGGACAAGTCCGCCGTTCTTGTTCACCGTGACCATCAGGTTCGCCGGCACTGCGTCGCGCCAGTCCGGCATCTGCCAAACTGCGCGCTGCAACTCTTCCGCGGCGAGGTACTCGCGCCACGCTTTCAACGGTCGGATCGAAAGAGTCGAGCCGTCGTCGGGCGTCATCGCCGACGCCGCCTCAGTCCGAGTTCGCCGCTGTTCTCGTCGCCTTCCTCGTCCTCGTCCCACTCGTCTTCTTCCAAGTCCTCGTCTTCGTCGTCGAGACTTGCTTCTTCCAATTCGTCTTCGTCTTCCCAGTCTTCATCTTCTTCGTCGTCCGTATCCGCGCGCGGCTCCATCGTGAGGCAGCCGGCGTCCGGTTCGTACTCGATCTCCTCCGAGGAGCAGACTCCATTCTTGTTAAAGACACATCCCCTATCGCGGCATCGAATGCGCGTCATACTCGCCTCCTCAAGATTCAAGAATCACTTGGGTTTTGAGCGACGCCCATTATAGACACTTTCTTGTTTTTGTAAAGAATTCCGCCGATAAAAAATGGCGAGGCGGCGTCACCGCGGAATCGCGATGCAACCCTCCTCGCCAGATCGATCCGAATTTTAACTGCCGGCGTTATTCCGGTTCCTCCACCACGCTGAAAGATCCAGTGTTCGACCACGGACCCCAGCCGGCTTCGTTCCCGCCGCGCGCGCGCCAGTAATAGACCACACCTATCGACAGCGGCTTTTCCACCGGGACCGCCGCTTCGGTCGCCATGGAGATAACGGCGTAACCCTTGGTTAGAGTGGGGTCTTGACCCCACGCCACTTCGTACCGCGTCGCGCCGCCCACCGACAGCCATCGAAACTTGGGATTGACGCTATCGGCGTACTTGCCTTGCTCCGGCGAAAGCAGAATCGGGCGACCCACCGGCGCAACCGGCTTGGGCAAGGGTGCTGCCGGTTCCGCCGGGACAGCGGGCGCGGGCTTGACCGGCAATTTTGCCGGCGGAGCCGTGCGGTCACGCGGCGCGCCCTTCTTTGCGGACGCCAATTGCTTGCGCGCCGACGGACGGGGCGCGGGACGCGCCGGTTTCTTCGCGCGCTGGACTTGAGGTCGAGCCAGCGCGCTAGGCGTTTTCTTCTTCGCCGATTTGCCGACTCGCTTTTTCTTTGAGACTGCCGCGAACAGCGGCGTCGCGAGCCAGAGCAATCGTCCCAGCCGCAAACTCATCAACTTCCCCACATCGTGGTCGATGATGCCGGTGGGGGCGGAGGCGGTGGGGGCGGAGGCGGCGCTGTCGGCGCGGGTGCTTTTGGCGCGCGCTTTCTCGCCGGCGTCTTCTTTACCGGTTTTTTCGCGGCTTTCTTTTTCGGCGCGGCTTTCTTTGCTACTTTTTTCTTGGGTGCGGCGAGGAGCGCCGGTGTGGCTAGACCCAACAACAACTTTTCAAGCAGTTCGCTCATCAGATCCTCCTTCAAGTGCAATGTGGGAATTACCCAGTCCCGCGGGACTGGGGCAAATCCAGTCCAGATTGAAGCGTCGCGTGGGAATAGAAAAATGTATTGATCGAAGAGCGCACCTCCTCTCAAGTTGTTGTTTTACAACCTGGGTGTGGCGTCACTGTGGGAAAGTATAGCATACATCCCGCGCGTTTTCAATACCCCTGAAGAAATTTTTCGATCCAACTGACGCGTTCGCGCCCCGGTGACCGCGAACACGAAATCGGGCAGACACGTCGCGTCCGCCCGATCGATGAGATTTGATTTTGCACAGTCCGTTTTTCGGCACGGCTTGAATTTGACATAAGGACATCGATTCTACTCTGTTTTTCTCGTGTTTTTTATAGACCGTTCCGCCGGTTGCCCGCGTCTAGGTCTGTTTCTTGGTCTCTCTTGCCTTTTCCACGAGTTCAAACAGTTTGTTCAACGCCTCCAGCGGCGAGAGTGAAAGCGCGTCGATCTCTGCCAACTCCTCGCGCAGCGCGTCGTCCTGCGGGAAGAGCGAGAGTTGCGCAAAGCGCGCCGCGTCCGCGCGCTGCTTCGATTCCTGACGTTCCTCCAATTCTTTCAGCACCTCTTCCGCGCGATGCACGACCGCTTTGGGAATGCCGGCGAGCTGCGCGACGTGAATGCCGTACGATTTGTCCGCGCCGCCGCGCACGATCTTGTGCA
>VFSW01000383.1_pt1 | contig 63893 bp, 40 predicted proteins | sample 5358111 | NCBI WGS metagenome assembly VFSW01 (sample SAMN11554181, study PRJNA540505) | mine drainage metagenome | isolation source: sediment from site ElyBrook_90M | place: USA: Ely Copper Mine, Vershire, VT | collected 2017
CCACGGTGCCCACCCACCCCCTTCGGTGCCGCCGTTGAAGCCATACAGTACAGCCTCGGTCCAGGCGCCGCCCGCCGCCGGCGGCGTCAGTGAAAACAGGGCGCCAGCGCCGTAGGTTCCTGGCCCCCCGGTCACGTACAAGACTCCATCTCTGCCAATCGCCATGGCCCCGGGCCTGCAAGGGGCGGTTCCCCCGCAGGCGGGGGAGCTGTAGATGGTAGTAAGGGTCGGCGTCAGCGTTTGAGCCGCCGCGCGCGCAGCGTGGCAGAGCGCCAACCCGAGCAATGCGCGGGCCGTTTGGGCTGCCAATAGCCGGGCTGACACAGATCACCTCCTTATTGCATGCGCCGCTGGGGAAAGAGCCGCCGCATAGACGTGAATGATTTTCGCATCCGGCGGAGGGAACATGGACGCGAACGCCGCTGGCGCTCCCGCCGAGGCTCCGACGTCGCTCTGCAAAGCCTCAAGCGTTATAGGATTCGCCGCGAGCGCGGCCCCCGTCGCGTCGGCCAGCGTCACGGTCGCGCTGGAGACGGTCACGCTCATGGGAACACCAGTGGGAACCACGGTTCCGTAATCGCGGACAAAGCTGCCCTGGTAAACCACGGGAAGCAGAAAAAGGTTAACAGAGGCGCCGGTCACAGACGCTGACACTGCGGTGCCGGGAACGCTCTCCGCCTGGGCCAGCAATTGGTTCGGATCGTGCACCCTTACGATGAAGCGCACGCCTTTCTGGAGGCTCAGAGCAACCGGCACTGCTGTGGCGCCCAAGGTGGCGGGTACCGGGCTGCCCCACTGGCACGGGTCCAGATAAAGCGATTGCGGCTTGGGACGGGCGCATAGCAGATACTGTCCCGGCCGTGCGGTGATCGCGTAGTTTCCGCTGGCGTCGACAGCGGATCGGTAGATTGTGGGCGCTTGCGAGACGGATGCCGGTTTCAGCACAGCGGTCACCGTGACGCCCGCGAGCGGTGCGCCTGTATCAGCGGCGGTGACGGTTCCAGCGAGATTCTGGGCCGCTGCGGGGCAGGCTGCCGAGGCGGCGGCCAAAACGGCGGTGGCACATAGGATCTTCTTCATTTCATCCTCACGGCTGCCATTGGCAGTTCGAGTTGCTGACGATGTTAATGGAATAGGCGGACGACGGGCTCTGCTGGCCCGGGGTCCAAACGTCGAATTGCCAAGTCCCCGGGGCGAAGGCGGAACTGATGGGGACCTGTGCGTTTATCTGGGTGCGGCTGCCGTCCCAAAAGCCCCAGCCGTCGCCGGTGTACAGCCAGAGCGAGTTCCCTCCCGCGACTAAATTGACGGTGTTGCCTCCGAGCGGGTCGAAGCCCTGGCCGAAGATCTCGACGTAGTCCCCCTGGCAGGCGGTGATGACGCAACTTGGGGACTGGACGAAATTGCATTGCTGCGCTGTGTTGTTGTAATTCGTCGCGCCCGTGAACTGCGGGCTCGGTTGGACGTTGAGGACAGTGGAGGCGCTGTTAGGAACGGCCTGGTTGTTCGTGTTACCTGCGACATCGGTATTCGAGCCGTTCAGGGTGACGGTCTGCTGCTGGGGGCTGCCCGCCACCGTGATTGCGGTTGCCGCGCAGGAGCCGAGCAGGGTTGTGCCGGTAGATATCTCGTCAGCCGATCCGCAGGAGTAGATGCCGCCGGTCGAGGGCGAGGTAAGCGAAAGCGAGGTCACGTCCGCGGCGCCGTAGGTGATAGTAGCGGGATTGCCTGTCGTGTAGTAGCCCGCGTCAGGGTAGAGAGCCAGCACAGGAGTCGGCGGCAGCATGTCGGATGGGCAATTCCCCGGATAGCCCGCGAATGCCGACCAAGCCGGCTTTTGGCTGCCGCCTTCGTTGATGAGGCCCCAATAGCCGTTCCATGCCAGTTGTGCGCCACTGTAGTTCAGGTTTTGCTCCCACCAGGAGGCGGAGTCGTAGAGGCCGTACCAGCCGGTTGCCGGGATATTCGCGCTGTTGTTGGTGTTGAGGCTGTTTATGACGCAGAGCGTGTCCGTGAGCCATTGTGCCTGGCCGGCCGTGCCGCTCGTTGGCGTTTGGGCATCGCCGTAGGCGGCGAGGGCGTTCCCGTTACCGGTTGAGGGCTGCTCGAAGGAGGAGCCCGTAGCTACCTCCGTCACTAACATCTGCGAGTACGGAATCGGCGGGCAATTCTGGTTATACCCGCTCCCGCACGCCACGTATGGTGTTGCATTACAGATGCCGTTCACGACGGTGCCACTGACGCACTCCAGCGCGGCCTCGAGGTCCGCGGCGCTGGCATTGTACAGCCCGATCGCGTAAACATCGGGGTTCGCTGCGTGGTTACCCTGCTGATCCGCCCAAGTCACCAGGGTCGGCCAGTAAGACGCCCACAACTGCGCCTGCTGCCACTCCCACTGGTATCCAGTACCGCTGTCGCACTGGGGGGCCCCAACGTTGTTGCATGCAGGGAGGGGAGGCTGGAGGTTGAGGTCGCCGTCGGGCCACGGTCCCCACGGCATTCCGCTCATGATCGGAAGGACACAGCGCTCGGTCCCACGGGCACCGCAGAGGGCGCCGACCGTCGGAGTGTTGTAATAGGGACCGACGGGAAAGCCCCAGGAGGTCACTGGGATTGGGTTGTTTTGGTCGTAGGGGTTCGGCTGGCTGGGGTTGTAGGCCTTCGGCGCGTCTTGCCCGAAACCCGAATCCACCATCAGCAGCGCCCGCCCGGCTGGGGATGCATACGAATAGCTCTGCAGGGCGGCGAGGATCTCGGGGTACGCGCCCAAGTAGCCTGAACCGCCTGCCCAGAAAGTGTTCCAGGCCGAGTTCGGCAGTGGCCCCTGAAGTCCGTAGTCGATTCCCCAAATGAGCACCTTCTGGTAGGCCTGAAGGCCTTCGATGAACCGGCTCACCCAAGTCCCATAAGCGCTCCCCACGCTCTCGTAAGAGTAGCCCATTCCGGACGGGGGGCTTCCCACCTCGACGTCCGGCCGGTTGACGGCGAACTCAAGGCTCACCCAGATGTCGTACTGTTGGGCCAACGACAGGAAAGCCTGCAGGGCCGACCACTGGTTGCAGGGCGACGGGCAGCCAGCCGGCGGATTTGGATTGCCGGGGCCGGCGGTGTTGCCCGGGGACGCCTCCGGACCGCCGTCGTCCCAGCCAACGAAGCCTGGCGCGGCCAGCCCGGCGCTTACCAGAGGCCCCTGGTCGGTCCATACCAGCAGGGTCCCGTCTGCGGTGGTTCCCCCCGTGTCACTCCAGGTTGGCTGCGACGACCCACTTGTTCCCACCCCGTCGGGCGCCGCCGTCGTGACCTTCTGGGTGTGCCCGCTCGGGTCCCTGATCTCGTCGTCTAGGGCATACACGTGGTTCGCCTGCCATCGGGGCATAAGCACACTCTGCGCGATGTCCTGATCCCAGAGGTACAGATGGATGAAGTTGATGCCGTTGGCGTGGAGGGTCTGCAGGTCGGCGGCGACCATCTGCGCCACCGTGTTCGTGTTGGCATTGGGTTGGCCGCACTGGGGCCCGGTGGTGCTCCAGGCGCAGTCCTCGGTGTACCAGTCGTAGAGCATGCTCCACCAGGCGTGGCCCCGGGGAAAATATTCGCCGAGGCCTTTGAGGTTGCCCGGCAGGGTCAGGGGCGCGGTTGAAGCGAAGCTAGCGTTCACGCTCTCGGGCCCGGTCACAGTGAGGTTTTGAGGCGTGGTAGTTCCAGTCAGCGCGCCGCTAAAACCCTGGAAGACGTACCCGCTGTTGGAGGTCGCGTTCACGGGCACCACGGCCCCGCTGCTCTCCCAACCGCTGGATGGGCTGATACTTCCCCCGGTGCTGGCTGTCGTGGTTAGATAGTACTGTTCCGTGAAGTTTGCCGTATAGGTCTTCGCCGAACTGGGAACTGTAATGGAGTGGGATTGCGCTCCGCCGTCCGACCAGCTCGCGTACGCATATTGCACTCCTGACCCTCCGGACTGGGGCGAAGCGGTAGCAATGGTGTGAGGAGATCCCACAAGCCACTGGAAATTGCACGGAGACGCGCAAGGGGTGCCGTCGACTGTCACCTGGAGGCTGGTCACCGGTGCGGTCGTGACGGTTATAGGGACGTAGGCGGAGGCGCCAATTAGCGCCACCAGCGATGTCGACGGGTTTGCGGCGTTCGCCGTAAAGCCGGGGCCAAGCACAATACTGGTGCCTGCCTCCAGGGTGGCTTGGGCGTTGGTGTTCAGCGTGACGCTCGTACAGCCCGTTGGTGGCGGCCCGAGCCCAGTACAATTCGTCAGGGCGCCGGCGGCCTGATACGTGCCTGAAGTAAGGTTTGCCGGCAAATACGTGTTCTGTGCGGTCGCAGGCAGGCCCATCCACAGGGAGATCCACGCGCCTAACCACAACGCGGCGCCTAGCGGCTTGCAACCGGAACGGCCAATGCGCTCGATCCTTCGGGCCATGTGTTGCCGCCTTTACTTCGGGCTGCCTGGCCGTTGCGCTGTTTCGCCGCCGGGACGATCCGATGTTGCTCCGGCCGCCGCCCCGTGCGATTCCAGCCGCACCACCCTATCCCGAAGCTCGCGGTTCTCCGCTTCCAGCCTCTGGCTGCGCTCCTCTGCCCGGATCATGTGCAGCGTCAGTTCTTCCACCTTGGCTAACAGCTTACCTTGCATGTCGCCCAGGCTCATGCCCGTCTTTTGGGCTTCCCTTGCGGAGGGGATGCCGGGCAGGTGCCGGTTCTTTCTGATGTATTCGCCAACCTCGGCGAGCGGCATTAGCCTGTAACCCGGCAGGAAGACGTAATCCGCCCCGGTGCTGCTGACGATGACCTCCTCCGCGCCTATTATTCCGGCGACGTGCAGCAAATGCTGGGGCGACGTCGTTCCGATGCCGACGTTGCCGCCGCTCTGTATAAAGATCTCAGCCTGGTTGTTGGAGTCGCCGGCCAAAGCCAGCCCCGAGGCTGTATAGCCGCCGGCTCGCAGGATTGGATAGTCCTCATGCGACCCGTTGGCATGGTAGCCGACGACCAATCCCGATTCGGTGTACGATGCTCTGCCTACCCAGCCGATATCGTGATTGCCGGTTGCTACAGTGCCCTTGTTTTCAACATCCAGGAAATACACAGGGCTCGCCGTCCCAATGCCGACGATGCCGCTATTGTAGTAGATGCACGGATTACCGGAGCAGGTTGTGCTCGTCCACTGCGCGCAAAGCCGGCCGGACAAGCAGCCTGCCCACACCGCCATCAGGGCCGTGGCAACCCGCGCGGCTTGAACTGCTATTCGCACTTTCTTTCCTCTCTTCCCGGCGCGCGCAACGCCGCCCGGCGCGGTTCTCCGCCAGGGAGCGAGGCAAACCCGCCAGCGCCGCGATGGCGAAGGCTCGCAGGCGGGCGTACGGCCACGTCCTGGAGCCGCACGGTTCCGCTGGCACGCCGCTCACAGCGAATATAGGCTCTTTTTTTGGCGGTGTCAAGTAGTTTCGGGGCGATTTATCTGTTTTGGCTTGCGATTAGTGTCCGTCAGCCGCGGTCCGCGGAAGAGCCGAAGAACCGCGCAATGGACGCGATGACGAGGGAGACATCGGCATCCAACATGTCGTAATACAGCGGCAGGCTGAGGATCTCCTGCCCGAGGCGTTCGGTGACGGGCAGGCTGCCCTGTCCCCGGAAAAGAGGTTGCGTGTGGTTGGGCGGATAGTGCACCCCGGTGGCGATGCCGCACGCCTGGAGGGATTCCATCAGGGCGGCGCGGCGCCCGTCCAGGACGCGAATCATGTAGGCGAAAGGGAAGGCTTCTTCGAGATTCCATTCGAGAAGCGCGATGCCCGGCACGCCGGCCAACTCCCGGTTGTAGCGGCGGACGATTTCGCGTTTGCGGCGGAGGAACTCATCGAAGCGCTCCAGTTGGGCGAGGCCGATGGCGGCATGGATGTTGCTCATGTGATAGCGGTAGCCGCGGGTGCTCACTTCGTAGTCCCAACGGGCGGAAAGCTGCCGCTGCCAGCCATCGCGGGATATTCCGAGGACACGCTTTTGGCGCAGCAAATGGGCCAGGCGGCCGTCGGCGGTGCAGATGGCGCCCCCGTCGCCGCAGGTGATGTTCTTGATGGGGTCGAAGCTGAAGCAGGTGACATCGCCGAAGCTGCCCAGTTTACGGCCGCGCCAGGAGGAGCCGAAGGCGTGGGCGGCGTCCTCCACGATAGTGAGGCCGCGGGCCCGGCCGAGTTCGAGGAGACGGTCCATATCGCACGCATTGCCGCAATAGTGGACCGGCACGATGGCGCGGGTGAGCGGGGTGATGCGGGCCGCGGCATCGGAAAGATCGAGATGCAGCGTGCGCGGAGAAACCTCGCAGAAGACGGGGGTGGCGCGCGCCGCGGCGATCGCCTGGATGGTGGCGCAGAAAGTGAGAGAAGGAACGATCACCTGGTCGCCTTCGCCGATGCCGAGCGCATCGAGCGCCAGGTGGAGCGCGGACGTGCCGGTATTCACGGCGACCACGTGGAGCGCGCCGACGCGCTCTTTGACGCGCTCCTCGAAGTCCGCGACGGCCGATCCCTGGCCCAGCCACGCGCTGTCGAAGACTTCCCCGACGCGCGCCAGCTCGGCCTCGCCAATCGAGGGTTTGGAAATCTGTATCATGTTCGGCCCGGCATACCCGTGGGCTGGTTTAATGCGGCCTCCAATACCGCAAAGCTGCGCCCGCCGGCGGCGTCGATGCCCCGAAACGCAAATCCAAGGCTGCCATACAAGCGTAACGCGCGTGCATTGGAGCTGAGCGCCACGCACGACATGCGCTCCACTCCGAGCGATCGGGCCACGCTCATGGCGAGGGCCAGGGCGCGCCGTCCGTAGCCCGAACCGCGGTATTCCGGGGCGACGATGAAACGGCCGAACTCGCAGGAGCGGCGGCCGGCGCCGAAATGGAAGAGGCAGATGGTTCCGACTGGCACGCCGGCGGCCTCGACAATCCACCAGTAATCGCCGCGCGGGTCCTCGAGATACTGCCGCAGGAAACGGCCGTGGGCTTCAAAGTTCAGCGGCCGGTCGTCGCGGAACATAGAGAGGGTCTCGGGGTGGTTTCGCCAGGCGTAGAGAAGCGGAATATCGGCGGCCGTGATTTCGCGGAGCGTGATCACGCCATCAGTGAGTATTTCGCCGCTCATGCTCGGTAATGTCCTTGATGGATTGCAACAGGCCAGGCCATACGACCCGCCAGGTGTGGTCCCGCAGCACGCGCGCCCGTCCCGCCGCGCGGATGGCCGCCGCCTCTTCCGGATGGGTGCGGCAGCGCTCCACGAGAGCCACCAACTCCTCCACGTTCCGGAAGGTCAGGATCTCCCGGCCCGGTTCGAGATATTGCGGCAACTCCGGAATGTAGTCGGTGGCCACCACGGCGCCTGCCGCCAGAAAATCGAACAGCCCCACTTTGATGACGCCATACCCCCCCGGGCTGCGCGAAAAGATCAGTGTTACAAGCGCGGAGTTGAGCGCCGCCATCAGTTCCCGCCCGTAAATGACGCCGCGGCTCGGCACGCCGCAGTTTTCCCAACCTTCGCCATAGACGTGTACGTTGAAGCGCTCCCGGAGCGCGCGAACCGGCTCGATGCGGTCGCGGTGCGCCCGGCCAATCAACAAGGCGTCGCAGCGCAGATCGTCGCGCGGCGGCACGGGCTGGAAGAAGTCCTCGTTGGTGGCGATCGGCAAGGTCAGGATGCGCACGCCCAACTCCCGGTAAGCGGCGGCGCATTGCGGCGCGTTGGTGACGAAGACGTGGAAATTGCGGGCGATCTTGCTGGTGGCGGGTTCGAACACATCCGGGTCGCTTAACGCGATGCCGGCCAGCAGGCGCTCCGCCATGAGCCGCGCGGCTTGCTCCGGGCGGAAGCTCAGGCCTCCCGCATTGCAAACAATCAATTCGGGCTGAAACGTTTCGACCACCGGCCGGAGGACCTCCCACTTCAGCCAGACAGGGCCGGACGTGCCGCGGTCGTAGGGAATGCCGTCCGTGTCCAGCGCCTCCGGCCGTTCGTCGGTATTGAACTCGAAGACCTCGGCGCCGGCGGCCCGCAACCCGAGCATCATCTGCCGCACGATGTCGTTTGGGCCGCGCGAGTAGCCGCCGATGTGGAGCGTACGCGGCAGGCAGGCCGCCAGACCCGTCAGCCGTTTGGCCAGGGCGCCGGCGCGGTCCATCCAGCTCTCCCGCGCGGCGATCTCAAGCCGCCGCTGCCGCCGGCCGGGGTCGTCCTCCCGCATCGCCTGCCGCACGGCCGCAGCGAACTCCGCCGGCGTATGGGTCACGTAGGCCAGATCCTGCATGCGCTCCACTTCCGGCAGCGCCGTGCTGACCACGGGCATTCCGCAACTGAAGTATTCATACAGCTTGATGGGATTGGTGGCCAGGGTGAGCGCGTTGATGCGGAATGGAATCAGGCCCACGCGGAAGGAGGCGCACATCTCCGGCAGGCGATCATAGGGGATCTCGCCGGCGAACTCGACATTGGGAAGGGCTGCGAGGCGCTGGATGGGGGCATGGTCCACGCGCCCCACCAGCACGAAGCGAACCTCCGGATTGGCGCGCGCCGCCTCTTCCAGGCAGCCGGTATCGAACCACTCCTCGAGTGCCCCTACGTATCCGGCTACCGGGGGCTGGGTGTCCGGGGGACGGGCGCTCTGGAAATGTCCGGCATCGACGCCGTTGCGCAGCAGCAGCGACGAGCGCACGCCGGGGTGCGCCTGGCGCAACTCGGGGGCCGAGAACAGCACCAGGTCGGCATCCCGCAACGAGTCCGCCTCGGCCGCCAGAATGCCGCGCGCGATGTTTCCAAGGCCGGACAGAAAATCGTGGCAGTCGTAGACGATGGGGAAACCAGCGGCCTCGCGGAGGGCGCGCGCCACTCCCATCCAAACCGGAAAGCTGACGATCTGCATGGCGCCGCGGCGCTGGCCGGGCAGCAGGCCGCGCAGCACGCCGCCGAGCAGGGCTTCTTCCTCCGGCCGCAGCAGGCGGCTATGGTAGACAGGCTCGCGCGGGAGGCGCACATGCAGCTCGAAAACGTTGGGCGCCAGTTGCGCCAGCCGCGGACGGCGGTCCCGCAGCGGGCTACTCTCGAACTCCCTGCCGAGGTGCGGATTCAGGTAAATGCAGCGGTATCCAAGCCGGCCAAAAGCCAGCGCCAACTGGCGGCTGCGCTGGTTGCGGGCGTGCCAGTCGGTCATGGGATAGAACAACAGGTCCGGCAGACCCGCCGGAGAGGACGGCAGGCGGCGGCCGGGTTCCAGCCGCTCGCATGGAAAACTCCAGCAGCTTACAAACGCCTCCGGTTTCGCGCGGGGGATCAGCGGGAAATAGATCCAGCGCAAATAGTACGGCCGGATGAGTTCCTTCCAGCGCTCAGGAATGGACATGCCGGCTGGGCTCGATTTGGGGGCCGCGCGCGCAGAATGCAGCGGGCTGAAAGCGTGTGCGCTCGAAGGCGGGCTTTACGTCCGGCCGCGTCCGGTGGGGCTTCCAGGGGGTCTTCCACTTCTCCTCGAATCGCCGCTGGTTGTTACGGAAAACCTCCTCGTAGGTTTCGCGCGGCAGCTTGGCGAAAGACCCCTGGCCGAAGTGATGGACGAAGCAATCCTCGGCGGCCGCCACGCGCAGGCCGCGCTGGCGCACCTTGCGCGAGAAGTCGTCATCCTCGAACATGCCGGTCTCGAAGCGTTCGTCGAGGCCGCTCAGCGCATGCCAGAGCGGCATGCGGGTCATGGCGCAGAACAAGGGCGCCACCTCGATATCCAACAGCCGCCCGGCATGGCCGCGCGCCAGTTCCTGGGAGAAGGCCTGCATCTCGCCGGCCGAGGCATAGTCGATTTCGATCATCGCTTCGTTTCCCGCGAAGTTGGTCACCGGGCAAACCAGTCCCACCTGGGTGTCGCGGCGCAGGTGACGGAGCAGGCGGCCAAGCCATCCGGAAGTCACTATGGTATCGCTGTTCAGAAGGACCAGATAGTCGCCCGCGGCCGACCGCGCGCCGGCATTGTTGGCGGCCGCGAAGCCGGCGTTGGCGGGCAATTCCAGCACTTTGAAGCGCGTATCGCCGGCGGGCAGCGCGTCGCGGACAGCCTCCTGCGTGCCGTCCGTCGAAGCGTTGTCCACCACGATCACTTCGTAATTCGGATACGACGTCTCGGCAACGATGGATTCCAGGCAGGGCCGCACGAACTCGACGCTGTTATGTGTCACCACCACGATCGAAACCGGCGGAAAGACCTCCCGGATGGCGGCATCCAGTGTCCGGCAGCGCTGCTCCCAGGTGTTGGCCGCGGCGTAGGCGATGCGCCGTTGGCGCAAAGCGGGATCGTTTTCCGCCAAGGCGCGGTCCAGTTGCGCCGTGTAATCGTCCGCGTCGCGGGCGATGTAGATCAAATCGCCGCATTCGGCCAGCTCCGCCATGGCCGTGGCCACCACCGGCTTGCCGCGCGCCAGGTATTCGTACAGCTTCACGGGGTCTGTGGCGCGGGTGACCTCGTTGAGCACGAACGGGATCACGCACACATCGAAGCGCTCCAGGTACGACGGGATCTCGGCGTACGGCTTGCCGCCCAGCAGGTGCACGTTGGGCAGATCGATTCTTGCGATATCGCCGCGGAACACCTGTCCGACCATTACAAAAGAATACCGGGGCCGCGCCAGGGCGGCGGCGCGCACCAGTTCCAGGTCCATCCAATCGGCGATGGCGCCGAAATATCCGATGACGGGCCCGGCTTCCGGCAGGCCGGCGGCGGGCGCGTGCGGCTGGTTGTAGAAAGCGAAGTCCACGGCGTTGCGCGCCAGCACCGGGTGCAGCCCCGCCGCGCTGAATTTCTCCAGCAGGGTGCGCCCCGAGACGGCCAGGACATCGGCTTCGCGCACAAGTTGCCGCTCCTCGGAGACGTTGAACTCGCCCATGTTGGGGAAGGTGGCCCACTCGTCCATGCAATCGTAGAGCACCGCGCAGCCGCACTCCTGGCGCAGCCGCAACGCTACCTGCCGCCAGAACGGCAATTGGACCAGGGCGACGCTCTCCGAGACGGCCGCATCGCGGCAAAACCGGCGGAGGCCGTCGGCCATGGAGGCCAGCAGTTCGGGGTCGAGCGCGCCGAGGTAAATATCCGGCTGCCGGCCGCGCAAGTGGACCTCCCACAAGTTGTCCCGCAATGGCGTGAGGCGGTAAGGCTCCGGCGCCGAGGGCGGGAGAAAGCGGGTCGGGCTGATCCAGAAGACGCGGTGGCCGTCGCGGGCGAATTGCGCGGCGATCTGCTGAGGACGCTGGAAGCGGAAATCGAAGTCGATAATGGCCAGGACCAGCACATCGTACTTGCGCTGCCGCGGGATGGCGGGCGCGCCGGACGCCGCGGGCCTTTCCAGCAGGGCCGCGGGAACAGTTTCGGCCAGGTCGGGGAAGGTTAATTCGTGCGATTCGAGCGGCCCGGGACCGGTGGCCGGCAAACTCAGCAGCCATTTGCCGAAGGCCAGCTTGCCTTCGCGCGTGAGCAACGTGTAGGCTTTGCGGACCGCCAGCATTACCTTCCAGGCCCGCTGCGACCGGTAGGTCTTGAAGTCGTCCGCCAGGCGGGACCGGTAGGCCGCCAGGCCGGCCGCGCTGTCGGCCAGCAGCTTGCGCGCACCGCGCAAATCGGCGAGAGCGCTGTCGCGCTCATTGGCCGCGGCGGAGCGCGCGGCTTCGAGTTCCGCGACCCGGCGGCGCAATTCCGCGTTCTCGGACTGGTGGACTTTCAGGCTGCGCGCCAGCAGCGGCGCGGCGCTGGGCGCGATGCGCGCGCCGTCCTGGGCGTCCAACAGCTTGACGGCCTCGCAGGCGTTCTCCAGAGCCAGGCGCGCGAGGTCGCGGCGCAGGGGATCGAGGGGTTCCCCGAACCGATCCTTCGCAGCCAGAGCCCGGCCCATCAGGGCCGCCAGCCGCCGCGCATCCACCGCCGCGATGGCCGCCGCAAAATCCTCCGTGCCCGCCGCACCCAGGAAACGGCCGATTTTGGGATCGTAGCTCAGCGCCACGAACGGCCGCCGGTTGAGAAAGGCAAAGATGAGCGAGTGCAGCCGCATTCCGAGCACCACATCGCACGCTTGCGTGGCGGCATAGAGCGCCTCCGGGCTGGAATCCGGCAGCAGCCGGGCGGCCTCCGGCGCGCGCATCCACGAGCGCACCCGCTCCGCCACGGCGCGGTCGTTTTCGCGCTCGCCGGGGTGGGTCTGAAACGGCAGAAACAGAATCGAGCCGCCGTGTTCTTCGAGAAACGCGTCCAGCGCGGCGGCCACCTCGCGCTGCCAGAATTCGGGGTACGCGCCGAGGGTCCAGGGCCGCAGCGAGACGCCCACGATTGGGGCCGGTCCGGGGGGCGGTCCGCCTGCCGGCGCGCCGCGATCCGGCGTGAACGCGAACGCGGGATCCGCGGTCACCGCGATCTTCCCGCCGTCCGCGCCGAGGGATTCGAGGAGTTCCTTCGACCCGGCATCCCGTACGGTAATGGCATTGGCGGCGTCGCAAGCCGCCCGGGTGAAGGCGCGCGCATGTTCCGACACCAGCGGCCCCACGCCCACCGCGTACAACATGAGCGGTTTGCCGTGCAGCATGGCGAGCAGCGCCGGACCGGCAAAATAGACCGGACCCCAGTGCCTGTCCGTCAGAAAAGTATCCGGATCCACGCCCCAGTAGTCGTGGAAAATGCCGCCGCCGCCAACCAGCACCAGGCCGCAATGTTCCACGGCGCCGCGGACCGCCTGGATGTCGTTCCACGGCACGCCGCGCACGCCATACCGGGCGGCCGTGCGTTGAGGATTTCCCGAAGCCACGGCGATGTCCAGGTCCGGCCGCAATGCGCGCAAGTGGCCGGCCATGCATCGCAGAATCGCTTCGTCGCCGGCGTTCTCAAACCCGTAGTAGCCGGCAATGAAGACGGAATCCCGCAATTTGGCCAACTCTCATTTTACAGACTCGCCCGCGCGTCAGCGGGGCTCTTTTCCGGGCTTTCTTCCAATCAGCAGGACGAAGTCCGAGGGCACAATGCGGTAGTCGATGAAGACGCGCTCGAGCCCGTCAATGCAGTCGATGAGATGGTCCGTGGGCTCGTCGTTGTCGGGGAAGTTATGCACGATGCCGGAGTAGAGCAGATGCTGGATGGTGCCGCCCAGGTTTCTCCGCTGCACGTCCGCGAAGGTTTTATGGAACAGCGGCACGATTTCGCCGGAGCGGATGGCCTCGCTGGGACAAACGGCGACCACCTGCTCGACGGAACTGCGGCCTTCCTCGCGTTTCTCGATGCCATTGCGGTAGATGCGCAAATCCCGGGGCAGCAGGCCGAGGAGTTGCCGCGTCAGCGCCAGTTGGGCGTCCGTCCACTGGAAGCGCGCCGGCCCGGCATACTCATCGAGGACGCAGTAGCCGCCTGGGGTCAGCGCCCGATAGATTTCAGCGAAAAGGTGTTCCAGGTTTTCGAAATGATGAAAGCTCTGGATGGCGTAGATGAGATCGTACGTGGAGGGTTCCAGGTGAATGTGGTTGATGTCCTGGGCTACAAAACGGACGCTGTCGCCGGCGTCCGCCAGGCGGGCCCTGGCTGCGGCAAAGCGGGTCTCATCGAGGTCCACACCTACCAGGCCGCGAGCCGCGCCGGCGCGCCACAGGCTGGCCAGGCCGTCGCCCTTGCCGCAGCCCAGTTCGAGCGCTGTGTTGGCGGGACGCCCCAGGGCCCTGGGGATCCACGCCTGCCATCGCAAGCCGTCCAGGAGGGCCTTTTCATAGTAGTGTTTGGCAACCCGAGGATGGTTGAGCCAGAAAATCCGCTCGCCTGTGGCGGCCACGTTTTCGATTTCGTTCCAGTGCCCGATTTCGACGGCATGGGTGGCCGGCGGCGGAAGGTTGTGGGGCCGCGGGAAGAACCGGTTCAGCGTGTCGCGCACATATCCCCGCACAGGCATCCTCATTTCGCGGCGGCCGGCCGGACATGCCGGGCGCCCCGCCCGCCGCTCGCCAGCCGCCAGTATGCAGCGGCAATGGTCACCGCGGCCGACGGCGCGAGATGGCACAAAAGGCGATCATAGGAATTCGGAATGTGTACCGCAATATCCCAGTTGCTCAGGTAATAAACAGACACATAAGCGCCCATCGCAAACAGGGTCGCCAGCGCCACGGTCCGCTCCAGCCTGCGACCTGCCGCCAGCAGAACGGCCGATCCCAGAAAGAAGGCGGGCCAGAACAGGCCCCAGGTCTTAACCGCCACCATCCGCACCAAGCAGAGTGCCGGCGCCTGCAACCAGCGCCCCGCCGCCTGGATGACATGGCTGCGATCCATCGGTCCGAAGGTCGGATCCCGTGCGCCACAGGTTTCGAGAAACAACCAGCGCAACAGGACGCAGCCGCCCACGATCAGCAGGGGATGACGATACGATCTGATCCGCTGGAGAAGCGCCATGCGGCCGTCCGACAGCCAGAGCAGACCGAGCGCAGCGGCAAACGCGGCGAGGAGGATCATCCCCTCGCTCTTTACGAGGATCAATCCTGCGCAGAGCCATGCGACCGGATTCTTGAAAGACCGTTCCGTAGCCGCGGGACCCAGGCAGGCAGCCAGTAAACCGGCAGCCATAGCCGCCTGGGGCATGTCGGCATAACCGCCCACGCTGGTTTCGGAGAACACGCCGGGCAGCAGCACCAGCAGAGCGACCGCCCCATAGGCGATGCGCGCCGGCGCCAGGGTCCGCGCGGATCGAAGGCTCGAGAACAATAGCGACAGATAGAAGAAAGGAAAAACAGCCTTAAAGGAATTCCACGAACTCCAATCGAAGGCCCCGCGAACCAGTGCCACCAAGGCTTCGTATAAGGGCACCAACTGCGGGTAAAGCATCAGACGCTCCGGGGCATCGTGGAACCACCAACGGGTCGTCATCGAACCAGTATCATATAATACGCGCGCCTTTGTAGCCCAGATTATGAAGCCATCCCAGCCATAACTGAAGCGAAGATTGAGCCATAAGAACGCCACGGTCGGAATCGCAATCGCGGCTATGAAGACGACGGTCATGACGTCCATCGATCTGGTGGAGTGCGGCTTGGCGGCGATCGCAGCGGAGCGCTGTCCCAGCCGCCAGACCGCCTTGCCGAGGTCATGGGCGCCACAAGCAGCCAGAAGGACAGCCACCGAGAGTAGCGCGTAACGGGATAATACCAATGACAGGGGAAAGAGAAGCGTTCCCGCAACCGCGAGCCCGGCCAGGAAAGACTCGTTCCAGTCCTGTAAGCGCGCGGCGCGCCGCCGCAGGACTATGTTGCCGAGAGCCGCGAAACAGTAGGCGAACCCGGTAGCCAGGAGAAGTTCGGGGATTCGCCAGCTCAACGCGGCAGTCCTCCGAGTGCCACCGGCACGGTCCCCGGCGCGGATGGCGCCGCGATCTGCCACGCGAGGTCGACTTTGGGCTTCGCGCCTCCCACCAGCAACACGTAATCGATGGCATATTTCTTTCGAAGGAACCGGAACCCGGGTCCGCGAAGTTGGCCGGTGGCAAGTGCGGTTAGCAGATCGTCGGGGTATAAACAACGTTGCCAGGTCCAAAAGTGCCAGTAATCTATCTTGTCGACGACATAGAGCACGGTGGTGTGCTTAGGGATCCTGGCCTTCACCCAATCAGCCTGTCGCGCCAGACCATCCGGGACGATGCGATACGGGGCGAATTTTGACGTTTTCCAGTCGCCGTAGAGAGTCAGTGCGGCGCTGTACGCAGCCGCGGTGAATACGCAGCCCGCAAGAACGGCCAGGAAAACCGCCCTCCAAGGACTTGCGGACGGCACAATAGGTCTTGCGGGAACCTTGTGCCGAGTCTGTTTTCGCTTCTTGCGTGGCAGAGCGCCATGATAGCACGGAGAGGCGGACGGAATCGTAAATCCAACAGGGCCAGCAAGGCCGTCGAGTGAGCTGGAAGGCTGGTACAATCTGAAAGTATTTGTCCATTGTCAACGTGTCCGATCCGCGGTGCCCGGTATGTGAACAGCCGGTAGCCTTGCGCCGCTGTTCCGTGCGGGGTTATAGACTGGGCGCGTGCCGGCGATGCCGTCTCGAGTTTCTCCACCCGCAGCCGGACGACGCCGCACTCGAAGCCATCTATGGCGACCATTACTTTCTCGGCGGGTGGGACGACGAAGCCGCCGCGCGGCGGTCGCGCATGAAGAGCGCCACGGGAGCGTTGTATGTGGAGGCGCTCGCCGGCCTGGTCCGGCCGGGCGCGGCCAGGTTGCTGGAAGTGGGTTGCGGTCACGGCGAAGTGCTGCGCGAAGCTCGCCGGCGCGGATTCGAGGTTGAGGGGGTGGAGTTCTCCGCGCACGCCGCGGCAGCGGCGAACGCGGGACTGGCGGCGTCCGCCGTGCAGGTGGGATCCATCGAGGAGGTTGCGCTGGCGCCGGGATCCTTCGATGCCGTGCTGGCCGCGGACGTGATCGAACACGTGCGCGATCCGAAGAGCTTCCTGAGGCGCGCCTGGGATCTGCTGGCGCCCGGGGGCGTGGTCCTGCTGATCACACCGTCGCTGGACAGTTGGACGCGCCGCATCCTGCGCGGCCGCTGGATGGAATACAAAGCCGAGCACCTGTACTATTTCAGCGCTGCGTCGATGCGCCTGCTGCTCTGCGCTTGCGGCTTCGGAGAAATCCGCGTGATTCCCAGCCGCAAGGTGCTCACGTTCGACTACGTGTGGCGCCATTTCGAGCGGTTCCGGGTGCCTGGGCTGAGCCCGCTGCTCGGCGGATTGCGCCGCTTGTTGCCGGACGGGCCGGCGCACCGCCACCTGCGCGTTCCGGCCAGCGGTATGATGGCGGCCGGCAGGAAGCCCGCCGCATGACTTGTCCGGTTTGCGGCGAGCGGAACTTCGCGTACCTCTTCGTGGTCCGCGGATTGCCGGTGGTACGTTGCCGCGCCTGCGGTTGCATGGCGCTGGGCGCGGCGCCGGCCGCGGCCGACTATAGCAATTTCTATGGAGGGTATGCATCCGATGCCGGCGGCAATCCGGCGCCGGCCGACTCGGAGACGGAGCGGGACGCATCCCTGCGCTATCTGGATACGCTGCGCCGCCGGGGCGTGGGGGGCGGCGCGCTCTTAGTGGTCTCGGGATCCAGCCCGCGCGTGGAGACCGGCAGTTTCATCGATCGGGCGCGGGCCGCCGGCTTTCGGATCGGCACGCTGGACCTCTCCGCGCCCGCCGCTCCCCTGGAACCGGCCGCGTACGATGCCGCGGTCATGCTGCACCAGTTGCAGACGCAGCCGGCGCCCGGCCAGGCGCTGGAGAGCGTGCACGCGGCGTTGCGCCCCGGCGCTCCCCTGCTGCTGACGGTTCCGCGCGCGAACTCCTGGCCGGCCCGGTTCTTCGGCCGGCAGTGGACCGAGTGGCGTCCGGAAAATCGCCTGTACTTCGATGAACGCACCGTCCAGTTGCTTTTGCTGCGGCACGGCTTTGCGCAGATCCTGGTGCGCGCGGACCGGCGGCTGTATACCCTGAGCCACATTGATCAGCGCGCCTCGACCTGCCCGCGCACGCCGCTGACCCGCCTGATCGCCCTGGTCCACGCGATGCTGCCCCCGGCCAGGCAAATGCGGGTGCGGCTGGCGACCTCGGGCATCGTGGTTACCGCCGTGCGGGCTGAGCGGCCGGCCAGGCCGAAGTGTTCAATCATCGTGGCCGCGTTCAATGAGAGCCAATCCTTCCCGGTGCTCATGGACGCCCTGCTGAAAAAGGAAATCCCCGGGATGGATCGCGAAATCATCGTGGTGGAAAGTAATTCCACCGACGGCACGCGCGAGATGGCGCGCCAATATGCGGCCGACCCCCACGTCCAGCTCGTGCTCCAGGACCGGCCGCGGGGGAAAGGCCACGCCGTGCGGGAGGGTTTCAGCCACGCCACCGGCGACATCGTGCTGATTCAGGATGCGGATCTGGAATACGATCTGAACGACTACGACGCCCTGCTGGCGCCGCTGGTTTCCAACCGCGCCCTCTTCGTGCTGGGCACGCGCCACGGCGGCCGCTGGAAAATGCGGACGTTTCAGCGGCAACAGGGCCTGTCGGCGGCTCTCAATCTCGGCCACGTGGTCTTCACCGGCCTGATGAACCTTCTGTACCGCCAGCACATGTCGGACCCTTTCACTATGTTCAAGGTATTCCGGCGCGATTGCCTTTTCGGCCTTGAATTCGATTGCAACCGGTTCGATTTCGACCATGAGCTGGTCATCAAGTTCATCCGGAAAGGTTATGTGCCGCTGGAGATCCCGGTGAATTATGTTTCCCGTTCTTTTCGCGAGGGCAAGAAAGTGCGGGTATTCCGCGACCCGGCCGGTTGGATTTGGATCGACCTGAAATTACGGTTCACCCGTCTGTTTCCGAAAGACCTTGGCTAGAAGCGGCCCGTCAGTTCTGATATCATAACCACGTTGCTAAAGGCCCTGTCCGAGCTCAGTATCAAGTTATTTGCCGATGGCGCCGATTGCGCGCAAATTACGAGCGCGCGGGCCAATCCGCTGATTCGCGGGTTTACCACCAACCCCACGCTGATGCGCGCCGCGGGCATCGCCGATTACGAGCAGTTCGCGCGCCAGGTGCTGGAGATTGTTCCGGATCGCCCCCTCTCCCTGGAAGTGTTTGCCGACGAGTTCCCCGAGATGGAACGGCAGGCCCGCAAGATCGCGGGTTGGGCGGACAATGTCTATGTCAAGATCCCGGTGACCAATACCCGGCGGGAACCGGCGCTGGACCTGATCCGCCGGCTGGCGCATTCGGGGATCAAGGTGAACGTCACCGCGGTGCTGACCCTGGGCCAGATCCGTGACGCGGCTGCCGCGCTGGCCGGCGGGGAGCCGGCTTACATATCGGTATTCGCGGGGCGCATCGCGGACACCGGCCGCGATCCCGTCCCGCTCATGGCCGCCGCCGCAGGGTTGCTGGGCCCGCACTCCAACATCGAGTTGATCTGGGCCAGCCCCCGCGAGCTTCTGAACATCTGGCACGCGGATTCCTCCGGGTGCCATATCATCACGCTGACCGGCAATCTCCTGTCCAAGCTGCACCTGGTAGGAAAGGATCTTTCCGATTACTCGCTGGAAACCGTGCGCATGTTCTACGACGATGCGGCCCGGTCCGCCTATCGGCTCTGAGTCCCAAGCCCCGCGCCGAGGCGGCCTTACTCGGTAACCTGCACGGGCAGTGGATCGAGCTTGCCGGAGGCGCCCTCGAGATCGGTCCCTTCCACCTCGAGTTCGTACCGTCCCGGCCGCAGCGGCGGCAAATCCACCAGCACCTGCCAGCCGCTGTAGAGGAGGTTCTTGCGGCCGTAGTGGGCGGCCACGTCCGGCCGGGCATAGAACTGACGGACTGTGCCGAGATCCTGCCCTTGCAGCCGCAGTTTGACTTCGCGCACAGGGGCGCCATGCCTTCCGCTGGCGATCCAGCCGGCGATGCGCAGGCGGCCGGCGCTACGGCCCTGCAATTCACGGGTATCGAGATAGCCGAAAATCGCGGTGTCAGGCGTTGCCGCGGCAGGCCGGTCCTGAGCCGGCGTGGGTTTGCGCGCGGCCAGGGCGTCCCTGGCCCCGTCCAGATCCACGAAACTGCTCAAATGCCGGTTCCGGCTGACGCAGTACGCACAGTTGGGATGGACTTCCCCGCGGGCGATCAATCGCCGGATTTCGCGCAGAGGTTCGCCGTTCCACACCCGGTCCAGATCGCCGGAGTTCGCGACGGTTCCGACGTCCCCCCGCATGGAACAGCAGACGCTGGTGCTCCCCCTTGCGGTAACGAAGAGCGACGTCCAGGGATACACGCAATAGAAAGGCTTCAGCGGTTGGGGCGGCGGGGGCGGCTCCTCGTTTTTGGTGAAGACGGTGACCAGTTCGCTCGCGGCGTCCTCGTCCGCCTCGCGATAGACCCGGTCCAGGTCGATGTAGACGCCGTAACCTATGTTGGCCTGTTCGGCCAGCATGCGCGCCTCCGCGATCAGCGCCTCCACGCGCTGGCGATCCAGATGGGCGAGCGCATAGTCGTGGTACAGCTTGCCGTAAGGATTGTCCGACCCGGGCACGTACTTCTGGTAGTGCAGCGTGGTCACCGCCAGGAAGCAGACATTCAGCTCCGCCAGCTTGCGGACCAGGCCGGGAAGCTCGGGAAGATTATCGGATTGCGCCACGAAGCCGACCACGATCTGCGGTTTGGCGCTGTTGATCTGCTCCTTCTTCTCCTTGATATAACGCAGGATGTCCCAGATCTTGTTCAGGTCCGCGCCGCGCAGGCGCTGCATGGTGGCGGGTTCGACGCCGTCGATGGAAAACACCAACTGGTCCCATCCCAGATCCACCAGCCAATCGACCTCGCTCGGGTCGATGACCACGCCGTTGGTAGTGCCTTCCACCCAGCATTCATGATGTTTCAGTCGCTCCACCAGCGGCCGCAGCCGGGCATACAGGAACATTTCGCCATATCCGGATACCCGCACTTTCACGGCCGAGGCGAAGTAATCGCCGGCTTCATCCACCACCGCGTCCGGCAGATTTCGCGGAAGAATCCGCGGTGTGCCCGGGGGATCGAAAGCATGGCCGCATTTGGCGCAGCGCAGATTACAGCGGGCCGTGGTCTCCAGCCACAACAGCAGCGGCTTGCCCTCGAAGGAGCCGTCCGTGGCGGCGGTCTCCGCCGCATTCGCGGAGCCGGAGGAGTGTCCGATAGTCCGCAAAATCAGGTCTAGATTCCGGGACTTCTTCTGAAAATAATCTTCCACGCCGGACCCCTCGTTGCGACGCTTCAGTATAGCATTCGAGCCACGCGCGCACCGGAGCGCTGCGCGCCGTGTGGGATAATTGACTCTCGCATGAACCGGCTGCTGCCGCTCCTGGTCTTCTTCGGCTTGTTCGCCACTTATGCGTCCATGACGCCCGGCGCCATTGCCGGTATGGGCTATACGGGTGAAGAAATGAACGCGGGCGACAGCCTGCTGGATGCCGGACAGGCAATCATTTCGGGCCGCTCCATCCCGCCCATTAAATGGTCCCGCCACGGCCCCGTACCGGTGATTCTGGATCTGCCCTTTCTGGCGCTCGGCAGGGGAATGATTTCCGAGGATTTCGCGCTATCCTTCAGTCCCGTGTTACTGACCGCGCTGTTGGTCTCGGTCCTGTTTGCCTGGCTGCGAAAGCTAACTTCCCCTGGAAGGGCCTTTCTGCTGGCCATGGCGGGCGGCTTTGGAACCATGCTCTGGCCCTATGCGTTTATCGGTCTGGAAACCAAGCAATCGTTGTTCGCGATTCTTGCGGGTTACCTGGTTTTCGAGTGCGATCCGGTCCGTTCTTACTCTCGTGCGCTGTTACTGGGCATTTGCTGCGCCCTGGCGGTGAGCGTCAAATCCACCGGCGTCGTGTTGTTTCCGGCCATCGCATATCTCGTGTATCGCGAGTTTCACGAGGACTGGCGCCGGCGGATCCGTTTCGCCGCGGTCACGGCCGGGGTGATCGTCCTGGTCTGGGTGTTGTCGGCGGCCGGGCGCGAGCGGTTCTGGGTGGCGCTGGGCGGCTCGCTCAAGTACGTCCGGCCCCTGTTGATCGACAGTGTATTTCTGTATTTCACCAATCTCATCGGCATGTTCGGTTCGCCCGCCAAGGGCCTGTTTGTTTATGCGCCGCCGCTGCTGTTGAGTATCTACGCGATTCCGAGGGCCTGGAGGGCGCATCGCGATGTCACTGCCTTCGCGCTGCTGGCCGCCGGCGGCGTGTGCTGCGGCTTCGCCATGTTCCGCTACTTCGCGGACGAGGTATGGGGTCCACGGTACATGCACAGTTGCGTGGCCCCGCTGCTGCTCATCATCGGCGCCGGCCGCGCGCGCTTCTCGCCGCGCCGCGACGCCTTGCTGCTCCCGCTGCTGGCGATGGGCGCCGCGATTTCGTTCTTTGGCGCGATCTATTACTACGGCGTTCGCCACGGGGCGGCCACGCGCACAGATCAGAACAGCGCCCAACAATTGATGTCCGATCCCGTGTTGAACGAGGTCCGGTTCAACGCGCGGCTTTTCGGCGTGTGGCTGAGCCACCCGGCCGCTCCGGTGCTCTGGCCCCCGCCCCGCCTGTGGATGTACGCCCGTCCCGCCGGCCTGCCACCGCGCAAGACCGTCGATTTGCGCGAACTGGCCCGGCCCCAGGCTTTGCTCATCCGGCTTTGGGGGATTCGGCGTACCGGACGGCTGACCGTCGTTTATGACCTGCTTCTGGCTGCCGCCGCCGTTGGACCATTGTTGCTGGCCGCGGCCGCATTCCTGGTTATTGCACAAAGAAGCCGTTGGGCAGATCCGCCTCCGCGGTCCCCGTAGTGACGGCAATGGTGTAAGGGCCGCCATTGGCGGCCGTCAACGAGGAGGTCGCGCTGGCGCTGATGGTCAGTTGCACTGTCAGGCTGGTGGGACTTAACACCTGGAGATTGGAGACGGTGATGCCCGCCGGCACGGCAACCTGCGTGCCCGCTCCGAAGTTGGTGCCGACCCCCGAGAGAATGACGGTGACGGTCTGGCCGGCAGTGCCCGAGTTGGGAACCGCTCCGGCGATCAACTGCACGTTGGGGGGCAACAGCTCATCCAGCAGGCCGGTAACGATGAAGACGGCCATCTGTCCCCTGGTCAACGAGTCGTCGGGGCAGAAATTGCCGTTCCCACAGCCGGAGGTAATGCCCATCTGGGCCATCTTCTGGACAAAGCGGAAGAAGATATTGGAGGAGGGCACGTCGGCGAAGTAAGGGGTGGAAGGATAGCTGAAGGGGATGGCGCCATATCTGGCGGCAATGATGAAGGCCGCCATCTCGCCGCGGGTGACCGGGTCATCGGGACAAAAGTTGTTGTTGCCGCAGCCGGAGGTGATGCCGAGGTCCTTCATCTTCTGGATGAACCTGAAGAAGAGATTGTTCGAGGGCACGTCGGAGAAGTAGGGGGTGGTGGTGTAGGAGAAGCTCTTGCCGCCGAACATGGCGGTGATGATGAAGACGGCCATTTCGCCGCGCGTGGTGCTGGAGTCGGGGCAGTATTGGAGGGGGTTAATGGCGCATCCACCGGTGATTCCGGTCTCGTACATCACGTTGATGAAGTTGAAGTATGGATTGGACGGCGGCACGTCGCCGAAAGGCCAGAGGGCGCCGTACACGGCAAGTTGCGAGGCCGTGCCGGCATAAACCTTGCCGTTGGCGACGGTGGGGACGGCAAATTTGACAGGCGGCCCGGGGGTTTGTGAGGGATCGGCGCCCGAGTTATATAACTCGTTTGCCAGGTTGGTGGCGTCATAGGCATGCAGCACTGCCGAAGTGCCATCCCCCTCGAGGGTCCACACAATGCCGTTGGTGGTTCCGTTGGCGGAAATCGACGGCGTCGTTCCCGGAAAGTAGTATGTCTCGGAAGAGGTAGAGACAGGCGTGGCGGACAGCAGGCCGCTGTTATTGGCGTTGAAGGAGAAGGCCTGCAGCGCGTCGTTCGACGCGCCAACATAGAGGGTATCGTTCCAGAACGCGGTGGTCCCCCAAAGCCCGCCGAAAATCTGGGGCAGCCATTCCACGATCTGGCGATCGCCGCCGGCGTCAAAGTGACCCATGGAGTCGCGGTTCACCAGGTACAGCGATCCCTCTTTACCGATTTCGACCAGCAGGTGCTGATGCGGCGAACCCTGCGGCTGGTCGGGCAGCAATACAACGCCCCCCGAGCCGAGGTCCGTGTCGTTGGCGCTGAGAGTGGCCTGATCGGACGGCGTGAAGTAATCCAGGAGTGGCAGACTCCCGCCGCCGGGAGGACCAAACTTCACGATGCTGTCGCCGGCATCCGGCCCGCCTGTATTGAGGTCGAAGGTTCCGTTGCCGACGCCCAGGTAGACATTCCCGCTGGAGTCGGCCGAGGGCGGAGCGCCGCTTTGCCAGATCCCGCCGTCGGATCCGTTGGGCGTGGCGCTCCAGACGGCCACCTGCCGCAGGGATTGGGCATCGTACGCCATCAGCCAGCCATGAAAAGGAGTAATGTCGCAATGCGACGCCCAGGCGATGTAAATCAGGCCGTTCAGAAGCATCAGGCCCGGCCGCTGGTTGCCCCAACGCGGGTCGAACGCGATGTGCCCGCCGCTGCTGTTATCTCCCGTTCCCGGCACGGACGCCTGGATAGCCACCGGACCGCCGAACTTCTCCGCGCCGGTGGCCAGATCGAGCGCGTGCAGGCGCTGGAAGAAAGAGCCGTTTTCCTTGGTATTGGCCATCACGTACAGCGTATTCGAGGTCGGATCGATGACCGGCGTTCCGGTAATGCCGACCTCCGGAGAGATGTCCTGGCAATTCAAGTCGATGGTGCTGTTGACGGTGGTGATGCCGGCCCCCGGGTTGATGAAGTTCGCGTGCCAGAGCGGGGCGGCATTGGCCCCGGTATTGCCGTCCGCATCGAAGGCATAGACGCTATCGTGCTCGGTGGCCACATACACCACGTTGTGCGCGACACCCGCGATCTGCACGGCGGAGACGTACAGCGGCTGAGCGTATATGTATCCGTCCACGGGCTGAAGGAACAGCCTGCCGAATAGACTCGCGGTGACGTTGGTGGGGGTGAGGATAGATTCGGCGGCATTCAGCCCGTCGCGCGCGTTGTCATTGTGAAACGTGGTCACATTGACCTGCGCGCGCGCCATGAACGCCGCCAGCCAACAGCCGAAGGCGAGGAAGCGCCGGAACTTCCGGATATAGCGCACCGAAGGAACTTCGTGCAAGGGTTATCTGGCCGAAGCGGTCCTTACTGCACGATGAAGCCGTTCGGTAGATCCGCCTCCGCGGTCCCCGTGGTGACCGCAATGGTATAAGGGCCGCCATTGGTGGCCGTCAACGATGAGGTCGCGCCGGTGCTGATGGTCAGTTGCACCGTCAGGCTGGTGGGGCTCAAAATCTGGAGATTAGAGACCGTCATTCCCGTCGGCACGGCTACCTGCGTGCCAGCACCGAAGTTGGTGCCGGCCCCGGAGATCGTCACGGTCAGTATCTGGCCGGCAGTGCCCGAGTTGGGAACTGCGTCGGCGATCAGTTGCACGGTGGGGGGCAACAGCTCATCCAGCAGGCCGGTAACGATGAAGACGGCCATCTGTCCCCTGGTCAAGGAACTGTCGGGACAGAAATTGCCATTCCCACAGCCGGAGGTAATGCCCATCTGGGCCATCTTCTGGACAAAGCGAAAGAAGATGTTGGAGGAGGGCACGTCGCCGAAGTAAGGGGTGGAAGGATAGCTGAAGGGGATGTTGCCATACCTGGCGGCGATGATGAAGGCCGCCATCTCGCCGCGGGTGACCGAGTCATTAGGACAAAAGACGTTGGCGCCGCACCCGGAGGTGATGCCGAGGTCCTTCATCTTCTGGATGAACTTGAAGAAGATATTGGAGGAGGGCACGTCGGTGAAGTAAGGAGTGGTGGTGTAGGAGAAGCTTTTGCCGCCGAACATGGCGGTGATGATGAAGACGGCCATCTCACCGCGGGTGGTGCTGGAGTTGGGGCAGTATTCGAGCGGGTTGCTGGCGCAGCCACCGGTGATTCCGGTCTCGTACATCACGTTGATGAAGTTGAAGTAGGGATTGGTGGGCGCCACGTCGCCAAAAGGCACGTTGTCCACCCTGGCCACGAAGGCATCGTAGAGACCGGCGTTGGCGGTCTGCACGGCGCCTGGAGTGGCGGGGAAATTGGTGGCGGTGGTAAGCCCGGAAACGAAGACGGCGCCGCCAGGGGTGACCGCGATGCTCTGACCCAGGTTGTTGTCGGACCCGCCGATGCAGGTAGAAGACAAAATCGCCCAGGAGGGGCTGAGCTCGGTCATGAACGCATCCGTGGCCGCCACGATGCCGGCGTAAGCCTGCCCGGCGCCGGCGGACGGCGTCGCCAGCGCTTCGATCTGGTTCTGTGTCAGGCCGTTGTAATTTACAGCGCCCCAGTTGCTTTGTTGAGTGCCTCCGTTGGTTCCGATGGTCAGCCCGCCGCCCAAAAAGGCTACATAGACGTTGTCGTTCGTGTCTACGGCCACCAGCAACGGCGTGCTATTGACTTCCGGGGCGAACTGTACTTGGTTCCAGGCGCCGCCGGAATTCAAGGAGTAATAGAGTCCGTTCGGCGTGGCGGCATACACTACGCTCGGGTTGCTCGCGCTGTATACGGCCATGCTGGTGACCACTCCTCCTGGGCCACTCGGCAATCCGGCATTGACCAACGTCCAGGTAGTGCCGCCGTCGACCGTCTGATAGACGCTGCTGGACGTGCCCGCATAGGCGGTCCTCGCATTATTCGGATCGACGGCTATGGCCTTCACGGCAACTCCGGCGGGCGGCGGGGTGGAGGGAAGATTCCAGCTCGCACCTCCATTGGTGCTGTACATGATGCCGGCACTGGATCCAAGGTAGACCGTGGAAGAAGGGCTGGTCTTGGCGACGGCGATGACAGCGGGGCTGCTGGCGCCTTGGCTCAGTAGCGTCCAACTGCCGCCGCCGTTCGTGGTCTGATACAGGTGGCCGCCCCCGGCCGCGTATACGATGGAGGGCGTGTTGGGGTCCACGGCGATCGAGTCAATGGTCGTCGCGGTGATGCCGCTGGTGGCGGGAGTCCAGGCGCCGCTGCCGAAGGTCTGTTTGTAGATCCCGCCGCCGGCTGCGTTGAATGCGCTGGCGCCGGCGTAGAGGTTGCCGCTGGGATCGAAGGCCAGCGCGGTCACCTGGTCGAAGCTGCCGGCCAGCGTGGTGGGAGTCCAGGTGGAAGTCGTACCGTTGAGAGTGCCGCTCATCAGGACGGCAGGTCCGCCATTGCGGGCCCCGGCGATCGGGTTGGCCGATGGAAAGCCGATACACTGCGTGGTGCCGGAGACGTACACATTACCCAGCGTGTCGACCCCGATGCCGGATCCCCGTTCGGGAAGGAAGCTGCTTCCCAGCCCGCCGATATAGGTGCCGTAGACCAGAGTGCCGGCGGGATCCAGCTTGATGGCGAAGGCATCGGTCAATCCGCCGCCGAAGGTGCTTTGCGGAGCGCCTCCCGAGATTTGCGGAAACGAAGGATCGTTGGTCATCCCGGTGACGTACGCGTTATTCTGCTCGTCCACGGCGATCCCGAAGCCGGCGGTCAGCAGCGCAGCGCTGGAATTTCCCAGGAGCACCGGTCCGTAAGCGATGCCCGTTCCGCCGGCGTTCACTTTCAGAACATATCCTTGCGCGGGCGACGGAGCCGACGCGGTGCCGGAGGAACCGGTGACGTACGCATCGGCGCTGCTATCGACGGCCACTCCGTAGCCGATGCCCGCCGCGAGGTAGGTGGAATACGCGAAGGCCGTGCCGGCGGCATTGACTTCGGTCAGAAATCCCGAGGACGGCGCGCTGGAAAGGGGACTGACCAGGGGAAAGGGGATACCTACCGAGTAGGCGGCCGTTCCCGTGACGTAGGCATTACCGGAGCGATCCACCGCGATGGCGCGCCCCCAGAAGTTGCCGCTTCCACCCAGGAAGGTGGAATAGACCAGTGCCGTGCCTGCCGCGTTGACCTTGGTGATAAAGGCGTTGGTCCCGCCATTGAGCGTGACCTGTGCCGCGCCCGCCGTGACAGGGAAGTTCACAGAATTGGTGTAGCCCGTAATGTAGGCATTCCCCGATATGTCCACCGCGATGCCGCCGCCGATGTCGGTCAGGCCGCCGCCGAACACCACGGAATACAGCAGCGCGGTGCCGGTAGGATTCATTTTCACGACGAACACATCCACGCCGCCGCCGCTCGCGTTGCCCAGTAGCGTTACCGGCTTGCCGGTGAAGCTGGCCGCCGTGGAGCCGTTATATCCGGTGACATAGACATTTCCCTGCGCGTCCGCGGCGACGGCGGGATAAGTTGCATTGGATGCGGCTCCAGAGAGGCTGAACACCTCTTCTCCGGGCGATCCCAGATAGGTGCCATAGGTAAGAGTGGGGTCGATAATCAGGGTCCTGCGTTTGTCGTACCGTGCGATTTCGAACGTCACGCGATGATGCGGCTGAATCACGTAGCGGCCTTCCAGGATCTGGCGCGCGCCCGCGGCTTCCTGGTACACGATGGGTTTCAGTTGCCGGATCTCGCCGGCGGCCGTGCTCAGGACCAGGTCGCCGTGGTCCAGGCGGAGGTTGTCCACGCCGTCGAACTGCATCCGGATGGCTTTGGGATTGGCGCCCGGAGCGACCACAAAATCGTACTCCAGACGGCCGTGGTTTCCGTAGAAGGCCAAGTCCACGCCGGGGTAGAGTCCCTGGTAATGCACGCGGCCATAATTCGGCGCGCCCGCCACCCATTTGGCGGGATCGTTGCCCACAAAGTAGCTGCTGACGGCGCTTTGGCGCTCACTGGCGCCGATCGCCGGCGACGGGTTCGCGCCCTGAAAGCGCATGCCGATCGTGGAAAGGCGCGGCACCGGACGCCCGGATTGTAATTGCAGTACGACCTGGGAAGGGGTCAACTGAATCGAGTAATCAATTCCGCGCGACAGGAACTTGACCGGGGCTTCCGCCTGCCCGCGATTCTCTTCAAAACTCAAAGGCAGTTTGGCGTAGTTTACCAGCGCATGCGTCTTCCCATCGCCTGGCACAGGGGTGGCAGCGGGGCGATTTGCCGCCGCCGCGTGCGTCGCCACGCCGCAGAAGATCGCCGCCACAGACAAGCTCAAGCCGTATCGTAGTTTCATAACTTTAGTCCTAAAGATTGCAGTATATCGCCCACGGGCCACTTGAGGGGTCGCGGCAATGTTGGAAAACGTACTATTCCCTGGTACTTGGCGCGCTTTTCCGGCGACTGCCGGTGGCGGAATCTCTCATCATAGCCGAATCGGCGGGGCAGGGTCCGCTTTCTCCGGGCAGGGGGCCTACGCGCGCCCCAGAACCTTCGCGAAAAAATCCACCGATTGCCGGGCGCAGGCGTCCCAGCGAAAATGCTGCGCCCTCGTGTGGCCGGCCTGTGACAGTTGAGCGCGCGCGGCGGGTGAAGTGAGTAGACGATCGAGCGCGCCACACAGCTCAGCTTGGCTGCGCGGATCGACCAGGGCTGCCGCGCCGCCAGTCACTTCCGGCAGCGACGACAGGTTGGACGTGATCACGGGCACGCCCGCGGCCATGGCCTGCGCCACGGGGAAACCGAAGCCTTCATAAAGCGAGGGATACACAAAAACCTCCGCCCCGGCGGTGAGGCCCGGCAGGTCCGGCTCGGGCACGTACCCCAGGTAGCGCACCCCGGCGGCAGGCCGGCGTAGCCGCGCCAGCGTCTCCGCCGACCGCCAGCCTTCCGGACCGGCCAGCACCAACAGGAATTCCTCGCGCAACGAAACGGGCAACTCCTGCCAGGCATCCAGCAGGCGGTCCAGGTTCTTGCGCGGCTCCACGGTTCCCACGTAGAGCGCGTAAGGCTGCCGTAGTCCGTACTTCAGCCGCGCAGCGGCGATGGTCGCGGACGTAGTTTCAAAATACGCCCGCGCCACGCCCGGATAGATCACCTGAATCCTGTCCGGATCCAGGCGCAAGACCCTGACCGCGTCCGCGCGGGTGGATTCGGAAACCGCGATCAGGCCGTCCGCCGGCTTCCAGACGCGCGCGGCGAAGCGTTTTTCCGCCGCCACGTTGGCCGGCTGATGAAACTCCGGGAGAAGCCAGCATGTGACATCGTGCAAGGTGGCGGTCAGCCGCATGCGGCGCGGCGGATGGAGCAGCTTGGTGGCATGGAAAACGTCGGCGGGGCCCATCCAGCCTGCGACCGGATTGGGCCAAAGGTTCAGCGCGTAGAGCAGGGCCTGGCGCGCGAGCGTACCCACCGGATTGGCGATGGACGCTTCATGATCCAGATCCGGCAACCGGTCCAGAAACGGAAACAGCCGGACTTGCCCGCCGCCCAGCGAGAGGCGCAGATGCGCGATCCAGTGGAACAGATAGTTCTTGACGCCGGCGCTGCGTACCAGCAAGGGGACGGCGTCGATGAGAATGCGCATGCGGGCCCGTGCAGTCGATGAAGCAGCTATTTTCGCACGGCGGGCGGCGGGCCGATAGACTGGGAGTGTGGCATGGATTGCCTTCCTGGCCGGCGCCGGCTTTGCCCTTTATCTCGTTGCTGGATATCCGTTGCTGCTGGCCCTGCTGGCCCGCTGGCGGCCCAGGCCGGTCCGTAAACAGTTCGCCAACCGGAGCGTTACCGTGCTGCTGGCGGTCTACAACGGCGAGAATTGGATACGGGCAAAGCTGGAATCCATTCTGCGGCTCCATTATCCGCGGGAGCGCATGGCGATCCTGGTGGTCTCGGACGGCTCCACGGATGGAACCGACGCCATCGCCGAGGAATTCCGGGGCCGGGGCGTCGAGTTGCTGCGCGTGCCGCACGCGGGCAAGGCGGCGGCGCTGAACGCGGGCATGGCGCGAGCCACGGGCGAGATTCTGTTCTTCACCGATGTGCGCCAGCGATTGCAGCCGGACGCGCTGCGTTACCTGGTGGCATGTCTTGGCGATCCCGAGGTGGGCGGCGCTTCGGGGCAGATCGTTTTCGTGGAGAACGGCGGCGCGCCCGGTGAGGCCGGCGTAGGGCTTTACTGGCGCCTGGAGAAATGGCTGCGGGACCAATTGACCGCGGCCGGGTCCTTGCTGGTGGCTACGGGTTGCGTGTACGCGCTACGCCGGGCGCTGGCGCGCCCGCTGCCGCCCGCCGCCCTGATTGACGATGCCTACCTGCCGCTGGCGGCCATCTTTCAGGGATATCGTTTCGTCTTCGAGCGGAGCGCCATCGCCTACGATCACCCCACGCAACTGGAGATGGAGTTTCAACGCAAGGTGCGCACGCTGGCGGGGCTGTTCCAGGTGGTGCGCAGCTATCCGCGGCTGCTGAACATTTTCACGCCGGTGGGCTTCCACTTCTTCTCCTACAAGCTGGGACGGTTGCTGCTGCCGTATGCGCTGCTGCTTATGGCGGTGAGCGGCTTCTGGCTGCCGCGCGGGTGGGCCGCGGCGGCGGCCGGCGGGCAGGCCGTGCTGTACGGTCTGGCGGCGGTGGACCACTGGCTGCCGGCTGGATTTCCGCTGAAGCGGGTGTCTTCGGCCTGCCGCACCTTTGTGACGTTGATGGCGGCGGCGTTTTGCGCGGCTTCGATCCTGTTCGTGCCCGCGGGCAGCCTGTGGAAGGAAACCCGCGTGAAAACTACCGGCGATCCTGACGATAGGGTTTCCGGCTAGGCCGGCGCTTCCTGCTTGACAAATTGCAGCGCGGCGGAGTTCATGCAATAACGCAAACCGGTAGGCGCGGGTCCGTCCGGGAAAACGTGCCCCAGGTGGGCGTCGCACTTGCGGCAGAGCACCTCCGAGCGCACCATGCCGTGACTGGTATCGGTCTCCACGCCGACGTTTTCCTTGGCTACGGGGGCCCAGAAGCTTGGCCAGCCGGTGCCGGATTCGAACTTGGTATCGGAGCTGAACAACGCATTGCCGCAGCAGACGCAGCAGTACATCCCGTGCTCGTGGAGTTTGTAATACTTGCCCGTGAAGGCCGGCTCGGTGCCCTTCTTCCGCGTGACCGCGAATTGTTCGGGCGTGAGTTGGCGCTTCCATTCTTCGTCGCTTTTGATGATTTTTTCAATTGACACAATTCCCATTCTCGTTCCTGAATCGGAAAAGTCAAACGGCAGGCGGCTCCGCGCGCCGAAACGGTACCCGGTACCGTACAACCAGTTCTTTGCGCGGCTGCCGCGGCCCGCTTAGAATCCAAGAAGGCGGTTAGTTCCGCCGCCGGTTTTCCAAGGTTTTGAGCCAGAAGGCAAGGGGACGGGCGGGGTCCAAAAGGGCTTCGCCCCTTGCTGTTTCTGAACGCTGCCCGAACGGCACTCCCTGGGAGTTGCCGGACCCCGGAGTGTAAGGATTACCTGCCTGGTGAAAGCCCGCCAGCATCCTTCCGGCAAAGTCTCTTGTTTTCAGTCGAACAAGCCACTGCACTATTTGGCATAGCGATTGGCTCCGTATGTACTTCTTCGAACCATTGGGAACTATCCGGATACCGCTTTGCCTCGGGCGGCGGCCGCTGGGGTGCCGGTCCGTCCGGCCGATTGAGCAGTAAAAAGGGCGCCAATATCCCGATCACACGCAAGAGCACACAAAGAGCCGCCCTGCCGGAGAGCATGCCATGTCACGCGGCACTGTAGTTATACGGATCTTCCGCCGCCGGCAGAGCGCACTCGCACACCCATACCGGCGCGGCCATGGAACAACATGCCACTGTCTTTTATGAGGCCAGCACTTTGTGTCACGAAGTGCACCCTGATGCTGACGCTATCAGCCCTATATCCCCGCGCCGCGGGCGCGCAAGCGCCGCCGGTGCCATCTGTCTTCCAGGACTTGTACAGCTCCCTGAATACTTATCTGAACACTTTTAACACCACGCTGAGCGCCGGACCCGGGTCGTCGTACCCGGTCGTGTATGCGCTCAATCTCACTAATGCCAACGCCAATGCCGGCCCGCAATTGGCGAACCCGGGTGCCCTCATTGGAGTTCAGCTTCAACTGCAGGCGATTCAGGCCATGGGCGCCAAGGCGGTCATGGTGCAAGCCAGTTTTCCCGTGCTTTACGAACCGTTTCTGACCGGCCAGGGCCAATCCTATACCCAGTTTGTGACTTTCTATCAGCAGGTGGCCGCCGCCGTGAGGGCATCCGGCATGAAGTTGATTGTCGAAAACGACACGCTGCTGACCAACGACGTGCAGGCCGGATGGAACGCCGCCCCGTTCTACGCCACCCTCGACTGGACGCAGTATCAGCAGGCCCGCGCGCAAACGGCGGCGATCGTTGCGCAGACGCTGCAACCAGACTACCTGGTGGTGCCGGAAGAGCCCGACACGGAAGCCGCCAACACCGGACAATCCGAGGTGAACACGGCCAGCGGGGCCAGCGGCATGGTAAGCCAGATACTGGCCAGCGTCCAACAGGCGGGCGTGGCCAACCTCAAGGTGGGCGCCGGGGTGGGCACTTGGCTGAATGGGTATCTGAGTTTCATCCAGAGTTTGACGCCGCTGCCCCTGGATTTCATCGACATGCACGTCTACCCGGTAAATCTCACCTACCTGCCGAACGCATTACAGATTGCGGCTACGGCCGCGGCCGCCGGCAAGCCGGTGGCCATGACGGAATGCTGGCTTTCCAAGGTGCGGGACAGCGAACTGGGCGTGCTGACCACCGACCAAGTTAGGGCGCGGGACCCGTTCAGCTTCTGGGCGCCCCTGGACGCCTACTTCCTCCAAACCATGCAGAGCCTGGCCGATTACACTCAGATGGTCTTCATGGCTCCCATGGGCGGCCAGTACTTTGCAGCCTATCTGCCGTACGACAGCTCCACCGAGAACCTGACGCCGGCCCAGATCCTGAGCCAGGAGAACGCGCAGGCCGCTCAGGATGTGAACGCGGCCGTCTTCACCAGCACGGCGATGAGCTACTACAACTCGGTGGTGGTCCCCCGCGATGTTATCCCGCCGTCGGTTCCCGCCGGTGTGAGCGGCGTATCGGGGAATCCCAACACGGCGAGCCTGAATTGGAATGCCTCCACCGACAATGTCGGGGTCGCCGGTTACAACGTGTTCCGCGATGGCGTTAAAGTGGGCGTCACGGCCAACCTGTACTATCAGGATAGCGGGTTAACGGAGGCCACCACTTATACCTATGACCTTCAGGCATTCGACCTGGGCGGCAACGGCTCCGTGTCGTCCCAGCCCATCACCGTAACCACCGCCAATACGACGCCGCCCACCGTTCCCGGCAACGTCGCGGCAACGGCGGCGAGCAGCGACCGGGTGAGTGTCACCTGGTCGGCTTCGACGGATAAACTTGCCGTGAGTTACTACATTGTGTTCTGGGGACTATCGCCCGCCGCCCTTTCCCAGGCCGGCCGCACGCCAGCCACGATCACCGCGTACACTAGTTACCCCTTGACGGGGGGAACCACGTACTATTACGGAGTAGAAGCGGTCGACAACAGTGGCAACACGTCGGCCATGTCGGCAATTGTCTCGGTCACCACGCCGCTGCCGCCCTCGGCGCCCGCCAACCTGACGGCCACTGCGATCTCGACCACCAGAATTGGCTTGACGTGGTCGGTGGCGGCGAGCGGCGGCCTGCCGGTCCAGGACTATCGAGTGTTCCGGGGCAACTCGAAGGGCAGCCTGAGCCAGATCGCTACCGTCGCCGAAACCTCATTCACGGATTCCAACCGCACGCCGTCGACAACGTATTACTACTCGGTCGAGGCTGTTGATTCGGGTGGAGACGTTTCGCCGATGTCCGCCATCGTAGCGGGTACCACGCCGCCGTAGGCGCCGTCAGAAGGTCAGACGGCTGCCGAGTTGGAACGCCCGCGGGCCGCCCGTGCCGAAAATGTTCGAAGTCCGCTGCGATGCCTGGCCGAAGTTCGGCGCATTCAGGACTTCGTTGTAGAAGGTCAGGTTGGCGATGTTCAAGACATTGAAACACTCGCCAAAGACCGCCAGCCGCACCCGCTCGCCATGCAGGCGGAACTGCTTGGTGACGCGCAGGTCCTGCGAATTGAAACTGCGCGGAAAGGCGAAGTTTGGCGGCAGTGTGATGCTGGGAATGGGGTGACCCAGCGGATCCGTGGTGCCCGCATAAGTCTGGTTGAACTGGTTCACCAGTTGAATCAGGTCGTTCTTGCCCTTGCTGACGCCGAACTGGTTGAAGCCGCCGCCCGGCAGGGGCGCTCCGGGAAAGGGACTCTCGCCCGCGGAGGCGAAGACGCCGTTCCCGTTGAAGTCCACGCCGGTCACGTATGGCTGAAAAGGCGTCGCGCTCTCAAACGAGGTGATGCCGGATACCTGAAAGCCCCAGGGCAGCACCACCACGATGGAGCCGGTCAGGGTCTGATGGCCGGCCTGCGGGCCCCAGCTGGCGAAGTAATTGCTGTTGTCGATCAGGCCGTTGTAGCCAACCTGGTTGGCATAGGCGTAAGATAGCGTGCCGGTAGTGCGGTGCGAGAAGCGCTTGTCGACCTTGACCAGCAACCCGTCGTAGTGCGAGCGCCCCCCGCTGAGTTCCGCTTCCATGGGTCCCACCGAACACTGGACGCCGATCTGCAGCGCTTGCCCGGGACCGCATTTTGGAATGATAGGGCCCGCGACGCTGTTGTAGTGGTTCAGGTCGGCCTGGTTGATCAACTGGTGCATGTATTGCCGGAACACGAAATCGGCGCTCACCACCAGGTCGTTGCGAACCTCCCGCTGCACGCCCACGCTGGCGTGCTCGGAGTAAGGCAGGCGGAAGTTTTGGGGGATCAGCCCCAGGGCGGTCTTGAAGAGATCCACGTTGCGGACCGCCAGGCTGGTGTTGCCGGGCGGTCCCAATTCCGCCTGGGCGCCCTTGATGAAGGCGGGCAGCAGGGTTTCCAGCGCGGCGCCGTCGAACGGCGTGGGCTGGCTGCTGAGACTGGTGGGCTGGATGGCCGCCGGATAATTCGGGAAGAAGATCCCGGCAATGGTCGAGAAGAAGGAACTGTCCGGCAGGGGGATGCGGCCGGTGCCCAGCGGCGACAGCAGCACGCGCTCCAGCAGCCGGTTGTAAATGTCCCAGGTGTCGTAGTAGATCGCGGATCCGGCCCGTATCACGGTCTTGTTGTCTTTAGTCACGGTCCACGCAAAACCAAGCATGGGGCTGAAATTGTGGGTGGAATGCATTTCGTCGCCCAGCCCGTTCGCCCCGAAAATGGGCGCCAGGTACTGCGGCTTGGTCAAATCGTGATTCAGCGCGTTGCTCTCGTACGACCACGCCAGGCCATAGTTGAGGCTGAAGCGCGGATGGATCTTCCAGGTGTCCTCGCCATAAAAGTGGAACAGGTTGTCGTGGTCGGCATTGCCCCGGTTGTACAACGGCGGCTGCGTGGGGTTGCCGACGCCGATGGTAAATCCCTCCATGGGCAGCTTCAAAATGTCGGATAGGGTGTTAAAAGTGGAAGGGACCGGGACCTGATAGTTCCCAAATCCCTGGGCCGAGATCTTCTGATTGAAAGCCTGCACCAATTCCGGAGACCATAGCTCGGTGGAGGCGGGATTGGCATAAGCGTAGGACCCGGTTCCTTTCTGATACTCCCAGTAACCGCCGAACTTGATGGAGTGCGTGCCCTTTTGCATGCTGATGTTATCTGCGAAGATGTGCCGCCGCAACAAACGGCTCTGCGGCGCGTTGGCGGCCTCTCCCAGGGCGAAGTTGTTGACTCCCAGGATGGTGATCAGGGGACCATCCTGGTTGTGCACATAGTCCCAGCCGATGCAGGGAGCCGGGCACTGCGCCAGGGTCGGCGGCAGGTTGTTGTTGGACCAGAAGGTGTAGGAATAGCGGAATTCGTTGACTGTGGCCGGCGTCAGTACGCTGATCAGCGAAAAGACGCCGGAATCGGCCCAGTTGGTATTGACGTTCCAGTCCGACGGCAGATCGCCGATGCCCGGCGGCGCGAACGAATTGTTGCCGTCGTGCGAATAGCGCAGGAAGGCGTTGTTCTTGGTGTTGATGCGCCAGTCCAGCCGTTCGGTCAGTTCGTTGGCATGGTACGGGCTGGCGGTGTTGGTCCCAAACGCCTGGAAAGCCGGGTCGCTGGGGAAAGCGCTGTAGAGCGCCGTCTGGTCGATATGCTCCAGGCTGGAAAAGAAGAAAAGGGTGTCTTTCTTGATGGGCCCGCCGATCCAGTAGCCCTCCTGCTTGCGGGCGAAATACGGGTTGTTGGGCTCGCCGGGCTCGTGCGCCAGCAGCGGAAAGGCCGACAGGTTGTGGTCGCGGTAAAAGAGAAAGGCGCTGCCATGGAAATCGTTGCCGCCGGAACGGGTCACCACGTTGATGGAGCCGCCCGCTCCAATGCCCGTGGACAGGTCGAAGTTGGTCGATGAAAGCTGGAACTCCTGCACCACTTCCTGCGAAAAGTTCTGCTGCGTGCCGCCGGTGATGGAATCCTGAACGGTGGCCCCGTCCACTGTGATCCGAACCGAATTGTTCGCCGAGCTGGCCCCCAGAATGGACACGTCGAATTGCTTGTTGTACTGGCCGACATTGTTGGGCGAGACGCTGACGCCCGGCTCCAGCATGGACAATTGCAGGAAGCTGCGGCCGTTCACCGGCAGGTTCTGGATGTCTTCATGCGTAATCACTCCCGAAATCTCGTGGCTGTCGTAGTTGATCTGGGCAGCCTCGCCCTGGACGCTGATGACCTCGGTTTCGGCCCCCAACTGCAGTACCAGATCCACGGAGGTCACGTTGCCGGTCTGCACCGTGGCGTTGATCTCCATCGTGCGGAAGCCTGCCGCCTCGGCCTTTACGCTGTAGTTGCCCGCGGGCAGCGACGCGGCGCTGAAGATGCCCTCCGCCGAGGTGGCCATCTGCCGGTTCAGCCCCGTGTCCTTATTGGTTACGGTTATATTAACGCCAGGCATCACCGCGCCCGTGCTGTCGTGCGTGGTGCCGGTGAGCGATCCGACGGGAGCCTGAGCCAGACCGGTCAGCGCCCAGCTTACCAACAGAATCAATAGCGACAGCGATAGTCGCAGCCGATAGAACATTGACAACCTCCCTGTGGCGCGTCACTCCGGAGACGCACCCGATGCAATACCCTTACTGTTAAGAAATTTCTAGTTCCGCAACGGCTGAGACCCCTGCGGCGCCCGTCTTGCCAGTGTACCATGCCCCCGCCCGCCGCGGGCGATTCGCGCGGCACTTGCTACAGCGGTGCTGGACAAGTTCAAAACCAATGGGCTACCTTAAGAGAATGTCAGAGTCTCTAAGCGACGATCTCATCACATATATCAAGGCGCCGGCCAGCAAACTGACTCCCGGAGAGGCGAAGGAAATCGCCCGCACGCACCCGTTCGCCATTCTGGGCGGGCTGCATCGCAGCGGCACCACCTTGCTTTTCCGCATGCTGCGCGAGCATCCCGAAATCAGCGGGTTTGCCAACAACCAGGACGCCAGCGAATGGCTGGGCGCCGAGGACGAAGGCCAGTACCTGCAATCGGTCTACCCGCCGGCCATCTTCTGGGGAGGCCCCGGCAAGTTTGCCTTCTCCCCCGACGCTAACCTGAAGGAAGACTCCGAGTTTCTCACCGAAGAGAATAAGACCAAGCTGGCGCTGGAATGGTTCCCGTTCTTCGACCTCTCCAAGCGCTTTCTGCTCGAAAAATCCCCGCCCAATATCCTGTGGACGCGCTTTCTGCAGAGCGTCTTTCCCAACTCCTGGTTCGTGATCATCGAGCGGCATCCCGTTGCCGTCTCCCTGGCTACCGAGAAATGGAGCCCCACGGGCGTGAGCTCGCTGGTGGAGCACTGGCTGGTGGCGCACGAGACCTTCGAAAAGGACCGCCCTCACTTGAATCGTGTCATGACCGTCAAGTACGAAACGCTCATCTCGCAGCCGCTCCCCACGCTCACCACAATCTATAAATTTCTGGGGTTGGAGCCGCACCCCACCACCTTCGAAGCCACTTCGGAGCACAACAAGAAATACTTCGCGCATTGGCGCTCGCTGGCCCAGGATCCGCGGACTAGCGCCGTCATTCAGGAATGCATTGACAAGTACGAAGGGCGCGTGCGGGCGTTCGGGTACAGCCTCCAGGATCTGGAGTTGCTGTAAGTACCAGGGTTGGGCGCGCCCTTGCGCCCAACCCGGGCGCCGCCCGCCTACAGCGCGGGCGGGTTGTACAGGTTCGGCATCTGCCAGCCGCGATACGAGTAATCCACCGACCCCACATTCAGCACTTGCGTGGCCGCTACTCCCGTCGAAGGCTTCAGTTCGATGGCCTGGGTGCTCGGGAGCCCGCTCTGGAAGAAATAGTTGCCGTTGGAGAGCACCTGCGCTCCGCCCAAGGCCGTGCTCGGCGTGCCCAGATCCTGCAACAGCACGGGTGTCACCGTCATACTGGTCTCGTCCACAATCAGGGCCATGCCGCGGCTGTTGCAATCGCTCGGCCCGCAACCACTGCCCAACCCCAGCGGCGGCGCGGAGTAGCGGGTGTTGCCGTTGTCGAAGATCGTCAGCAGCGGACCGGTCAGGCCGCCGATGGTGAACGGTATGCCGCTGCTGGCATAAGTCGCATCATGCTGGTGTGAGAACCATGGCCAGGGGTCGTTGCTGATGTTGTCGAAGGTGAAGTTGCTGGGCGTGAGACCATCCGGGGGCCCCATGTACCAGGCGATGCAATTGGGAGATGTCGGAGCGCAACTGCCGGCGCCGTTTTGGTATTTGATTCGAATCACCTGGTCCTGGTCGCGCATGGATACCAGGAAGTCGCCGTAATCGGCGTTCTTCGAGGACGCTACATAATCCAACGTGTTGGCGTGCGTCCAATCGTTGCACTTGGCGCTCAGGAAGAGTCTCGTGGGACAATCCGAGGAACCGGCCGTGCAGGTTTCTCCCAGTGGCGCGGTGCGGGTTATGTTCAATTCGCTGAACGCATCGTAATACCAGTTCACCTGCCAATTGGTATCCAGCACGATCACCATCTCGCTGAGAATATCCACCGGGTTGCTGCCCGTGGCGCCCTGGGTTCCGGGCGGAAACAGCTTTTCCACGTGCGCCATAAACGCGGTGTACCCGTTCGGCAAACGGATGGCGTCGTGGTGAAAATCGTTCAGACAGGAATCACCCACCTTGGCCGGCAGAACGATCTGCCCGCAAGGCGTGGCGTCTGTGACGCCCATGGCCACCAGTTGATTGGCGATGGCGCCCGTATTGGTTTCGTGGACCACATTCCCGGCCAGGTCGATCTCCCGCAACAGTTGCTGCACCGTGTTGGAAGAGTCCCAGGAAGTGCCGTTCTGGATGGTCAGCATGGTCCCGCCGCCCACCGGACGCGTCAGCAGGGTTCCCGAGCCGTTTCCGTAATACCACATGATGTTGCCGCTCAAATCCGTGGCCACCGGCACGATGATTTTGGTAAAGGACCACAGCAGCATGGGATTGGGATCGCCCGGAGGCGCGGGCGTCGTTACGGTGAATGTTGGGAAAAATCCCCCCGGCGCCTTGGCCGGCAGGGCTTTCGTGGTAAACGTGAGGGTGGCGCCGTTCGTGATCTTGCCGCCCGTCAGCGTCTGAGAATACATGGAATAACCGGTGGAGGGCAGCATTCCGGCAACATAGGCATTCATACTCTTAGTGCCGCTGCACGGCGCCCACGTGGTGTAGTTGGTGGCGCTGCTGTTGCTGGTCGGATAGAACGCGACTCGCATGCTGCTCCCTGTCGCGCAGGCCGGCGCACTGAACATGGCTACCAGGGGATTTGAGGTGGTGTGAACCACCGCCGCGCCGGACACCCGCGTCTGCAATTTGAATATGGCGGTCTTGGTGGCCGTTTCGCCGCTGGTGAAATCCTTGGCAATCACCTGGATGGTGTACGTGCCTTCTTGGGCGATGGTGGTCCAGACAAAAGGCTGGGCCGTCCACACCCCGGCCGAAAGCTTACCGATGTTATAGTCCCTCACCAGGGCGAAGGAACCGCTGCCCAAGGCGACGCTGAACTGGAACGTCAGGCTGTTTGGATTGGAATCGGTGGCCTTTACCGTCCAGGAAACCACCGTGCCCAAAGGCTGCGGGGATGCCACCGAGGGCGTCATGGATTGAATGGATACCGTGGCGTACATGGGCGCCATTCCCAGCGCGGCCAACAGGCCTGCGGTATAGATCGACTTCATTCGTTTCAAAGGAGTCCCCTTTCAAGAAAAGAGCCGGGCCGATGCGCGCACGACTGCTTCAATGCGGCGGAAACGCCACGATAGGATTCCAATTATCGAGGCCCTGTACACACGAAGTCAACTCCAGCACGTACCGGTACTGTAGTGCCCGCACGATCACGCCAGGCGTTGACATCGGCCACGGCAGGCGTAGTTCGCCGGTGGGCCCTCTGGTACCGCCTCGCTCACAGAGGTTTGACAGGGGTCCGGCCGTGTTTATATACTTGCGGGTGTATCCGTCCCGGTTTTCGCCGCGGGTAGAAACGCAGTAAAGCATTGAAAATACACTTCTTGATGGGCTAAATCGGTCGCGTGGGACGCACTCCTCACGCCGCCTGGTTATATCCAAGCGAGGAATTTGATGAAAGCGTCTCAGCGGATCGCTCTGTTTCTTGTCGGATTGTTGGTAGCCTTGTCGGCTCCCGCCCTTGCTTCCGTAACGGTGGCGTCGCTCACCCCATCCCACAACGCGCCGCAGCCGATTGGCAAGACCATCACCTGGACCGCCACCGCCACCGACACCAGGACGGGGCCGCTGGCTTTTCAGTTTTGGGTTATGCCTCCCGGCGGGAGGTTCGCTCTTGCCATTGACTTTAACGTCGGCACGCTCAGTGGGGGTACCTGGACATCCCCGCCCTTTGTGTGGGTTCCGACCGGGATTGAGGGCTCGTATAGAGTCAAGGTAGTCGCCAAGGACTTCACCTCCGGCCAAGGCAACTCGACAGCAATCAGCTATCAGATCAACGCGGTGGTCACCGGCATCACTCCGGTCGTCGAAAAGACTGCCAACCCCCTGGTGGCGCTGTTCAGCGCGCCCTCCTGTGCGGCGGGCAGCCTCATGCGGATCGCGTACCAGGCGCAATCCGGCGGTTCGCCCGCCCTGGTCACCGGTTGGGCGCCGTGCCATCCTCCAGCCACCATGACATTTGAAGTCGCCGGCATGTACCCGAGCACTGCCTACAACTTGCACGCCCAGACCAAGACCAATGGCAAAATCGCCAACGGCGCCACTCTGACTTTCACGACAGGCGCTCTCCCCACGACCATCGCATTCCCCACCTTCACCGTTAAGACCGCTGGTTCCGACACCAGCAATCCGGTGATTCTCCATAACCTGATCCAGCTTGGAGGCGGAGCGGTCTATCCGGATGTGGCCACGGATCTGAGCGGCAATATCACCTGGTATTACTCCGCCAATGACCTGACTCACGGCGATGTTCTCACGCGCCCGCTTCCCGGGGGAGGCATGCTCACCATCCAGGATAATGTCGCCTGGAATCCGGCCGCGTCCAAGGAGCAATTCCTGCGCCAGATCGACCTGGCGGGCAACATCGTGCGCGAAACCAACACCGGCGCGGTGCAGCAGCAACTCCTCGCCATGGGAGCGGTGGATGGGGGTCCCTGCAATACCATTCCGAGTCCACCGCCGGTTGGCTCGGCCTGTCTCGGAGCCTTTCATCATGACGCTATCCAGACCCTGCCTAACGGCTGGACCGCGTTGATCACGGATGTGGAAAAGATCTTCCCCGCCGGTACTCAGGGGGATACCAGCGGCCTGCCGGTGGACGTCATCGGCGACATGATTGTGGTGCTGGATACCAACTGGCAGGTCCAGTGGTATTGGGACGTGTTCGACCCCGCCGGGGGCGGCAACGGCTATCCGGAGCTGCCGGTGAGCCGGACGGCCCTCCTGGGGGAAACATGCGGCGTCAATACCACCGGTTGCCCACCCATCTTCCTGCTGGGCACCGGCGTGGCTCCCCTGGCCAAGGACTGGCTGCACGCCAACAGCCTCTATTACTGGCCGAATGACGGTAGTTCCACCTCGCAGCCGGGCGATATCATCTGGTCCGCGCGGCACCAGGACTGGGTCTTCAAGATCGACTATAAAGACGGGACTGGTACGGGGAATATTCTGTGGCGCATGGGTCCCTCCGGCGACTTTGCCTTCGTCAATACCTTTAACGATCCCTGGCCGTGGTTCTCCCACCAGCACGAAGCCGGTATCGAGAACAACGGTACCGGATCGATGACCATTTTCGATAACGGCAACACGCGCGTTTCTCCGCCGCCGCTGGGCCTGGGCAGTGGCTGCAAGCCGTACGATTGCAACAGCCGCGGCATGGCCGTCACGTTTGATGAGAGCACCATGCAGGTGACCCCGGTCGTCAGCTTCGATCTGGGTGCGTACTCAGCCGCCATGGGGAGCGCCCAGTTGCTGTCCAACGGCAATTACTTCTTTCAAAACCCGCTGGTGCTGGTTAACCTGAACACCACCGCCGGTTACAGCCTGGAAATTGGTCCCACGCCTGCCGCACCTCAGGCCGGCCCCGCCGATTTCCTTTTGGACCTCGCTGGTCCGGAACACTACCGCGGCTGGCAGATGCCCAGCCTGTACACACCCCCGACCACCTAGTCTAGGCTATAGGCTAGGCCGCCACAGGTCGAAAACAAGGCCGCCCTGGAGTTGCCCTACAAGTATAGAACTCCGCGCGCAGAACTCTGGTACCATTAGCACCCGCCGCGATTTGACGGGCATGGGACGACAAAAAGTGTGCGCTAATATGGAGGTCTCATGAAGACGCCTCATATTCTGCCTTGCTTGTTCTTGGCACTATTTTTAGCGGTGTGTGCCCCGGGTTTTGCCACTGTCGCGGCGGTTTCCTTCACGCCGTCGCATGCATCCCCCCAACCCATCGGGAAAACCATCGCGTGGACGGCAACTGCTACCGACACCGGCGCAGGTCCCCTGACATTCCAGTTCAACATTATGCCGCCCAATGCGACGCAGTTCGCTCTGGTCAAGGACTTTAATGTGGGTACGCTAAGTGCGGGAGTGTGGACTGCGCAGCCTTTTGTATGGGTTCCGACCGGCATCGAGGGCTCCTATCAGATCCAGGTTGTCATCAAGGACTTCGGCAGCGGCGAAACGGTCTCCAAAACGGCTACGTTCCGCGTGAGCGCGGTGGTGAAGGGCAACGCCCCGACGCTGGTCAGAACCGCCAATCCCCTGGTGGTTTTGTTCAGCGTGCCTTCCTGCCTGGCCGGAAGCACCATGCGCGCCGTGTTTCAGCCGCTATCCGGAACCTCGCGGCCCATTACCGTAACCAACTGGGCCGGCTGTCATCCCCCCGCCTCGATGACGTTTGAAATTGGCGGCATGTACGCCAGCGCCCCATATAGTGTGTTCGCTCAGACGAAGACCGGTGGCGTCATTACTAGCGGAAGTTCAATTAGCTTCAATACCGGCGCCCTTCCGTCCACGGTGCCTTTTCCCCAGTTCACGCTGAAGGTCCCCAAGACCGGTCCGCCTTCCGACACCAGCCAGCCGGTCCTGCTCCATACCATGATCCAATTCGGAGGAGGAACCAGCTATCCCGATGTGGCCACCGATTTGACCGGGAATATCATCTGGTACTACTACGCGCCTGACGCGACACACAACGATGTCATGGCGCGGCCGTTGCAGGGCGGCGGTTTCATCACCATGCAGGACGATGTTGCCTGGGACCCCGGCGTAACCAAGGAGCAGATCCTGCGCCAGATCGACCTGGCCGGGAACATTGTCCGCGAAACCAACATGGGCATCATCCAGCAGCAGTTGCTGGCGTTGGGAGCGGTCAATGGCGGGCCGTGCAGCGCGTTTCCCAACCCGGCCCCGATCGGCTCCGGCTGCACCGGCGGTTTCCATCATGATGCCATCCAGACTCTGCCCAACGGGTATACCGCCGTGCTGCTGGACAATGAAAAGATCTTCCCGGCCGGAACCCAGGGGGACACCAGCGGACTGCCGGTGGACGTCATCGGCGACATCATCGTGGTGCTGGATACCAACTGGCAGGTTGTCTGGTATTGGGACGCATTCGATCCGGCGGACGGCGGCAACGGTTACCAAAAGCTGCCCGTCACCCGCACCGCCGTATTGGGAGAAACCTGCGGCGCCAACTCGTTCGGCTGCCCCCCGATCTTCCTGCTGAGCCCAGGCAATATCGCACCCTTGGCGCACGATTGGCTGCACGCCAACAGTTTGTATTATTGGCCGAATGACGGCCGCACCAAGAGCCAGCCCGGCGATCTCATCTGGTCGTCCCGGCACCAGGACTGGATCTTCAAGATCGACTATAAAGATGGCAAGGGCACGGGCGATATTCTGTGGCGGGCGGGCAACGGCGGTGACTTCACCTTTATGAACCAATACAACGATCCCTGGCCGTGGTTCTCGCACCAGCACGATGCCGGCATCGAAAACAACGGTACCGGCCCGATGACCATTTTCGATAACGGCAACACGCGTGTTTCCCCGGCGCCCATCGGCTTGCCCAGTTGCAAGCCCTATGACTGCCATAGCCGCGGCATGGCCGTCACCCTCAGCGAGAGCACCATGCAGGTGGCCCCGGTGGTCAGCCTCGACCTGGGGGCCTACTCGGCGGCCATGGGAAGCGCCGAGTTGCTCGGCAACGGCAATTACTTCTTCGAAAATCCGCTGGTGCTGGTGAACCTGAGCACTACCGCGGGCTACAGCATGGAAATCGGGCCCACGCCTCCCGTGCCGCAATCCGGCGCGGCCAACGTGCTGCTGAATCTTTCCGGGCCCGAACATTACCGCGGTTGGCAGATGATCAGCCTGTATTCCCCGCCGACCACCTAGGAGCATAAAACCGGCCGGCATGCTGAAATCCGCCGCCAAGATCGTGTTTCATCACGCCGGCGGCCGGGCCCTCGCGCGATGGCGCAACCGCGAGGGACTGCGCATTCTGATGTACCACCGCTTTTCCGATCAGACGGCCCTCGCCCGCCAATGCGCGCACATTCGCACGCACTACCATCCGGTCGCCATGGCCTCGGCTGCGGAGTGGCTGCATTCTGGACGGAGCCTGCCACCCTACGCGCTGGCGGTCACGGTGGATGACGGCTACCAGGACTTCCAGGAGTCGGGTCATCCCGTTTTTGCCGCGTTCGGAATTCCGGTAACGGTGTTCCTGGTAACCGATTTTCTGGACGGCAAATCGTGGCTGTGGTTCGACCGTGTGGTGTACGCCTTCCGGCACGCGCGGGTGGCCAGTGCGTCCATCCAGGCGCCCGGTGGGAACCTGCTGCGTTTTACCCTGGGCTCCGACGCTTCCCGGCGCGCCGCGGGCCAGCAGTTGGCCGATCTGGCGGTGAGCTGGAGCGCCGCGGATCGCCGCAGGCTGGCTGGGGATTTGCCGCGCTTGCTGCAAGCGGATATGCCGGAGCAGGCGCCGCCCGAATGCCGGCCGCTGTCCTGGGATACGGTGCGCTCGCTGGCGGCATCCGGCGTGGAGTTCGGCGCCCACACCAAGACCCACCCGATCCTTTCGTCGCTGACCGATCCGGAAGAACTGCGGGAGGAGGTCGCCGGCTCGAAGGCGCGCATCGAATCGGAGTTGGACCGGCCGGTGCTGCATTTCTGCTATCCCAACGGCAAAATGCGGGACATCGGGCCGGCGGCGGTGGAGGCGGTCCGGGTGGCCGGCATGCGAACGGCGGTCACGGCCGAGCCCGGGCTGAACGCAGCGGGGCGGGACGCTTTTCTTCTGTCCCGCGTCGGCGCGGATCCCAGTCAGGACGAAATGTATTTCGCGCGTTCGCTGGCCGGGCCGCTCCAATAAAACCCGTCGTTCTCCAGCAAGCCGACGGCGAGATCGGCACGGCCCGCCAGCCGGGAGCCCGGATCCAGAACAAACACCGGTTCGGCATGGACAGGCCGGTATCCGGCCTGTTCGAGAGCGCCGGCTTGTAGCGGCAAAGATGCCGCTGCGGTCACTTCCGTGGTTTGCGGATCGGAGCGGGCGGTATCGGCGGCGGCGGCATAGCCCGAGGCCCACTCGCCCGCTTGTGCCGAGGGCGCCCACAGGTCCGCAATACGACATTGGTTGCCCACGCGGCTGAGCAGGAAATAGCCGCCATCATCCAGGCGATAGGCTTCCATGCGGGCCGCGGGGCACGCCAGAAAATAGCCGAGCGACTCCGCGGTGCGTTCGCAGACGACGTGCCGCGTCACCGATGGATCGGGAAACGACTGGCGCGGCAGGCCCTCGAAGCTGTCCACGCGCCGCGCCGCCTGAGCGGCGCGTACGCGGCGCGGCAGTTCCCGACAATCCCGCGCCAGCCGCAGCGGCGATTTCCAGTCCTTCCGGCCGTCCGCGAAATGACGCCAGGGGCGCAGCACGCGCGTGTAGTGCCGAAGCTCGGCCCGCTGCTCGAAACCGATCCGGGGCAGCACCTGGCGGGCCTCGGGAGTGCCGCCGATATTGATCATCGTGCCGGCCAGTTCCAGGATGTGCCGGTAGAGCATGATCCCGGCGCCGGGCACGGCCTTGCTGGCCGCCCAGTCGATCACGTTGCAACTGGCCACCGTTTCCGCTCCGGCGGCGAAGCGGCAGGGCGCCAGGCAGCCGAACGCCGCGATATCGCCTTTGTGGCGCAAGGCGAAGCCGCGGCTGCCCTCCCAGAACGGATGCGGGACAAAGCACTTCCACCGCAGAATGTCGGTCTGGAACATGCGATGGTCCTCGCCCACGCCGAACACGGTGCGCAGAAAGCGCATTACTTCGTCCAGATCGGACTCTGCGACCGGCGCGATCAGCGCCCCGCTCCCTTGGCGGCCAGCACCGCCTTGAGGCTGGCGGCGCTGGTGCTCTCGACCGTCTCCTCGATGCTGAACTTCACGCCGAACTCCTCCTCGCAGGCCATCATGAGCTTGACGTGCGCGAGGCTATCCCACTGCGGCATGGTCTCCGGCGACAGCGCGCCGGAGAAGGTCAGCTTGTCGTTCTCGAAAACCTCGCGGAAGACCTGTTGCAGGCGTTGATCGATCGAAGTCACGGTTTCTTCCACTTTATCCAAGTTCGGGCGGCCTTCGCCGGGCAACGATGTTCGCGTACTTGCGGCCCGTGTAGCGGCCGATGAAAGCGGCGTGATCGGTGAGCGGCGCCGTGGATCCGTTGCCGGTCAATTCGCGCAACTGGAAGCCGAGTGCCTGCAAGCGCGCCAGCACCTCTAATGGATCGCTGCCCGCCTGGCGCAGTCCCCACGGCCAGAATTCGCTCAGGAGCACCAGCGAATCCGAGTTCCGCATGGTGCGCTCCAATCCGGAAAGCACCTTGCCTTCGAACCCCTGCACATCCATTTTGATCAGGTCCACGCGGTCGATGCCGAGGCCGGCCAAAACATCGTCGGCCCGGGCCACCTGCACCTCCACATGGTCGCCGGCGAGGTCGTTGGCGTACAAGCGGTTGTCGCCGCGGTTGGAGAGATTGCGGTACAGGCGCAGCGTGCCGGGCGTATCGGCCAGCCCCTGGTTCACCAAAGTGGCGCGATCCCCGCCGTTGGCGCCGGCGGTGAGGCGCAGATAACGGAAGGCTTCCGGGTCGGGCTCGACCGCGACCACGCGCCCTCGCGGCCCGATGCGCGCCAGCGCCAGCGCGGTATAGTAGCCGATGTTGGCGCCGATGTCCAGGAACGTCATGCCCGGCTGGATGGCCGTGAGGAAGAAGCGCGTCTCGGGTTTCTCGTAAGCCCGCAGGGCCAGCGCGCCGGAGATCACCGGATCCCGCGGGTTCAGATGGATGCGGGCGCCATAACGTTCGACGGCCGCGGGTATCAGCGCGCGCAGCGCGGCGTTGGCCGCCGCGCGTAAGGGGCGCGGTTTCAGCAGGACGGTGTAGACGAACTCGGCCAGGGTCATGACTCAGAGCACGCAATCATGGCCGGCGCGGGGAATGGACGGCTGGCCTCCCAGCGGAAGAAGCGGCTGTCGCCATCCTGCGCCAGCGGCGTGCAGCCCAGCCGTGCGTAGAGATCGGCCACCTGGCTATTCTTCGCCGTGGGAATGTATTCACCAACCACGCACGCATACCGGTTCCCGGCGGCGTAGCGGACCAGGGCCGCAAACATTACCTCATCCAGGCGGCGGCCCAGCACGCGGCAGCTCATCAGCCAGGTGTCCACGCGCAGCGTTTCTCCTTCCGGGATGGCGATCAACACGCCGGTCAGGCCGTTGTCGCCGAACCGGTCGCTATTGCGCATGGCTTGGGTATACGCTCCGGCAGCCAGCAGCGCCCGTACTTCGGCATCCGTGCGGCGGCGGGTGGTGAGATTGAACTGGTTGGTTTTGTTGATCAATTGCACGATGCGCGGCAGGTTGGCCTCGTCGAAAGGCATCAACCGGGCTTGAATATCGAGTTGCGCCAGGTAGTCGTCCAGACTGGCGGCGGTGGATTCCAGCGCCTGGCGCTCGAGGTTCCCGCGAATGGCGGCGGTACGCTGCCGGTCCTCCCCGGTGATGGCGAGCGTTTCGAAAAGGCCCAGACGCCCCATGGTGGCGACGTACTGGGCGGGATCGCCTGGCATGTCGACCACTTCGACTTCCGGCAGGTTCTGGCGGACGCGGGAGCGCTCGGCCGGGTTGTCGTCCACGAATACCATGGCATCCAGACCGATGTTCAGGGTGGCTGCGATCCGGCGCAGGTTTTCGTCCTTGGGCTGCCAGTTGGCGACGAAGACCGCCATATCCTGCTCGCGTAAAACCATCTCCGGATGCTGGCGAAAGGGGAGCAGGGCATCCTCCGGATTGTTTTTGGAACACACGGCCAGCAGCACGCCCGTGCGGGCCAGCGATTGCAGATAACGCTGGAAAGCCACGAAGGCCTCGCCGGCGGGGCTGCCTCCCAATTGGATGCCTCCCAGGCCATCTTCGCCGATGACTCCGCCCCAAAGCACGCCGTCGAGATCCAGCGCCAGGCACTTCGAGGTGAGGCCCAGAATAGCGCGCAGCAGCGTGGTAAGCCGATGGCCCAGCGTGGGTATGGCTTCGGCGGCGGGGTATTGTTTGGCGGTGTGCCAGAGGACCGGGTCGTGCCAGCGATCTTTGCCGAAATGCGCCGCGGCCTGATCGACGTCCAGGATAGCCACGCCCGGCAGGCGCGTGGCGGCGTCCCAAAGCTCCAGGTTGATGGCGCGCAGCAGACGGCCGCGCCCGCCAGGCAGCGCCGCGCTCAACTGGCCGAACGCCTCGAACGGCGGCGCCTCGAAATTGAACTGAACCACCGCCGCGCCCAGGCGCTCGCGCGCTTCACGCCATAGCGACTCCAGCCGGACCACGCGCTCCCGCACGGCTTCGCCGGGCGATTCCGTCTCGTCGGGCAGGCCCAGCCAACGCCAGTCCGGGAAGATCACAACTACATCCGGCTGGAAGCGGGCCAGGCCGGAATCGGGATGCCGGATCTCCTGCTCGATCTGGTTGAACGGGCCGGTGTAAATCTCGGCGTCGATGCCGGCGCCGAAGCACTGGGCGCGCAGGATGGGGGTCAGAAAATCGATGGTGACGCTGCTGAGCAGGGCGATGCGGCAGCGCCGGCGTGAGGGCGGCGGAGCCTGTTGGCGAGCCCGCGCCAGCAAACGCGCCGCGTTGCGCAACATGCGCGGCGCGGCGCTGGATTTGCACGCTTCCGCCAGCGGATACCAGACCTGCTCCGGACAGCCCGCCGCAAGCAGATTGCGCGCCGAAACCAGCATCACCAAAGCGCGCTCCTCGCCGGTGGCCTTCTGGCGCAAGATGCGCAGCGCGGCCGCGGCGCCGGCAAAATGGCCGCAAGCTTCCAGAAGCGTGGCTCGCAGCCATGCGCCGCAATCGCCGCGGGCCGATTCCAGGCGCGCAGCCAGGTCAAGCGCCACGGCGGCATCCTGTGAGGCAATGACTTCAGCGAGGCGCTCCAGGTTTGCCAGTTCCGCCGCGGAGCAAGGCCCCTCCTGAGCGCCCGCCAGTTCCAGCAAGTCCGAAATCCTGGCCGCGGAATATGGTACGTCGAGAGGCAGGGCGGCGAGGTTCATCGGCTAAGACTCAGTATAAAGAAGGTTCACCCGGCCGTCGCCATCGCCCCGGTTGAAGTGGATGCCTGGGATCGCTTCATCGAACGGTTCCAGCAAATGGCGCAGTGGTTTTGACAGCGCCAGCAGGTAATTGGACGGCCCTTGCCAGAAGCCGGCGGCGCGCAGGGCCAGGGTCCAATCGCGGTGCATTTGATTCGAAATCACCAGATCGGCATGCCGCTTCCGGGCGGATTCGACGGCGCCGAGGACCAGCGAAGGGATGGCCGCCGCCGGGCCCACTCCATCCACCAGCGCGGCTACCTTCATGCCGCCGAAATACGACCGGTCGCGCGGTTGGCAATCGAGCATTTGAACCCACGCCGTGGGCCGGCCGCCGCCGGACAACTGCACTCCATAGTAGGGTAATTCCTGGTTGGGATAAATGAAGCGCAGGTAATCGGCGGTGCGCACGGCGCTCAGCGAATATTGCGGCGCGCTTTCGAGCCAGATGCGATCCGTCCACTCGCCGAACTCGGGGATGGGCCGCGCCTCGCATCGCGCGTCGAACCCGCCACGAGCGCGCACCGCCTGGATCCCTTTCAGCGCCAGGCCGCCCAAACCGGAAAACGCCAGGGCGTCGGCCATGAGGCGGCGCGGCGCGCTGCCGCGCAAAGGTCCGACATTGCGCAGGAAACGCGCGCCGTTGAGAACCAGGAAACGGAAGGGCGTTTCCAGAATCGCCCAACCCATGGCTTGCAGCATACGCGGCAAGGGCCGGTCCCGGCCTCCCATGCCCATGGCAAACAGCAGCGGTTGCTGCTGGAGGGCGTGGGCCAGCATCACCGCTCCAACCGCGGTGTAGCGCCGGTCGATGATGCCTTCCGATAAAGGCGCGTTATAGTGGCCGACGGCGTGGACCTGGCCGCGGACCCAAAACGGTTGCGTGCGAATGAAGTAGCCTCCGCGCACCTCTCCGGCATCGTCCAATACCACGAAGTGCCGGAATTCGATGCCGGGCGCCGGCCGGTTTGGATTGGGACGCGGAGCTGTATCCGGAAGCGGGAAGAGCAGCGCGGCCGCAAGGCGCAGGCGAGTATTGAAGGAGCGCACGGCTGGCTCATGGCAGGCTTCGTAAAGAACGGCGCGCAGGCCCATTTACCGGGCGCCTTTCACGGGCGGGCCTTGGTGAACACCCGCCAGCCTGGCAGCTCCGGATCATGCGTCTCGATGCTGTACTCCGGCAGAAACCGCATGAGGTCGTATCCGAAAACGTCCGGGCTTCCGTCGCTGGCGAACGCAATCACGCGCGGATCCGGCGGAATGTAGGCGCGAAACTCGGCCATGGTCACGGTCTCCCCCGCCAGCAGACGGTCCACGATACCGAAACCATAGTGCCGGAACTGGTGTTCTGCGTAAAAATGAGCCAGGGGAAACCACGGAAAATATGCCCCGCCGGGATGCCGGATCAAGTAGTCAAAGGCGACTTGCTGTCCGGCCTGGGGCAATTGCGCGATCCGTGAGCGAAGATCGAGAACCAGGGGAGCCTCGGACACAGCCAGCGGCAGGACGGTGGCCACTAAAGCGGAAACCGCCAGGCGGCGCGTCGAGGGGAGACGGGCCAGGCGCGAAGCATCCGCCAGCAGCAGGGTCAGCCCGCACGTTAGAAAGAACAAAGCGAAGCTCAGGCTGTTGATGTCGCCGCCCGTCTTCGAGCGGCCGGCGATGGAAAGAGGCAGCAGAGCGGCGCCCACCAGCAGGACCGGTACGCAGCGGCTTCCAGCCCAGGCGCGCAGGTCCTCGCCGCGCGGCCGCCCGCCCGCCGCAAGATAGATCAGGCAGGCCAACAGCAGCACCGGCACCGGCATGGCGAGGCGCATCAGATGGCGCGCGGACTGGACGAAGCTGGTCAGGTGGGAACCCGTGTTCCAGGGATGATGCGCCGGCATCCAGATCAGGCAATGGTAGAGACGCTCCGGGCCGGCGGCCAGCAGCGCGGCGGCGCCCGTCAGGCTGCTCGCGGCCAGCAGCCATACCAGGTAACGCACGGCCACGCGCCGCTCCGCGGTCAGCAGCAGATACACCAACAGCGCGACAGGCACGGGCAGGAACATCTGTTTGCAGAAAATGGACAGCACCGCGCACAAGGCGGAAAGCGGCAGCGCGGCGCGCCACTGGTCCCGGCAGACCGGGTACAGAGCGCCGCAAGCTACCGCGCCAAGCGCCAGGCCAGGGCCATCCGCGTGGATATTGATGCACGCGTACTTGAGCGGCTCCAGATAGCAGACCAGGAAGCCCGCCGTCAGGAATGCCAGTCCATCCACGGGACCGCGCCCGCCCGCGTGCCCGGCGACGTGCAGGAAGGCTACGGTGGAAAAGCATAGCAGCACGGTGATGGCCGCTCCCGCCAGAACCGCGCTGTTGGGGCCGGGAAACAGGGTGGTGGGCAGATACACGATGCTGATCAGCGGCCCATAAAGGGCGCTGTAAAGAGGCCCCCCGGGCGGCAGCAGAACATATTGATTCATGCCCTGGGCGAGCATGAACGAAGGCATGAGCCGGGAGCCGTTGACGCCCCAGAAAGGCGTCTCCAGCAGCCTGTGAAACACGGTGGCGAAGAGCACCAGCGCCAAGCCGGTTAAGCCGCCGGTCATGGCAACGCCGCGCTTCATTCCGTGGGCCCGGAGGGCGCCGGCTCCGGGAACGGGCGGTTGGGGATTTGTGGGCCGGATATCCATTAGTTTACTTTGCGGCCGGCCGGACAAACAACCTTCCGCCGGGGCTTGCTACATTGGTTCACTGCCTATGCCGATCCATCAGCGTATCCTGGTTACGGGCGGCGCCGGTTTTGTGGGCTCCAGTGTCGCGCTGGCCCTCAAACAGAAACATCCGGCGACGCAGGTGACTGCTTTCGACAACCTGCGCCGCCGCGGATCGGAGCTCAATCTGGGCCGGCTGCGCGAAGCGGGCGTGGCGTTTGTGCACGGCGATATCCGCTCGCTCGCGGACCTCCTCACCCTGCCGGAGGCGCCGGACCTGATCGTGGAGTGCTCGGCGGAGCCGTCCGCGCAAGCCGGCTATGGCGGTTCGCCGGAGTACCTCATCGATACCAACCTGCTGGGCTGCTACCACTGCCTGGAGCTGGCCCGGCGCGCCCACGCCGATTTTGTTTTTGTCTCGACCAGCCGCGTTTATCCCTACCGCCGCCTGAACGAACTTGCCTACCGGGAAACGCCCGAACGTTTTCAACTTACCGCGGAACAGACCGTGCCGGGCGCTTCCGCCCTGGGCGTCAGCGAGGAGTTCCCGCTGGACGGCCCGCGCTCGCTGTACGGGATGACCAAGCTGGCCGGTGAGCTGATGGTGGCCGAATACGCCGATGCATACGCCATCCGCTATGTCATCGATCGCTGCGGGCTGCTCACCGGGCCCTGGCAGATGGCCAAAGCCGATCAGGGCGTGATCGCGCTCTGGATGGCCGCCCATTACTTCCGCCGCAATCTCTCGTACATCGGATTCGACGGCAGCGGCCGGCAGGTGCGCGATTTCCTCCACATCGCCGATTTCTGCGATCTGCTGCTCGAGCAGATCGCTGATTTCGAAACCTGGCAGGGACGCTTGTTCAACGTCGGCGGCGGGCCGCGCTTCAGCCTCTCGCTCCAGGAGACCACCCGGTTGTGCGAGGAGATTACCGGCAACCGGTTGTCCATCGCGCCGGTAGCCGAAACCCGCCCCGCCGATGTGCGCATCTACCTCACCGACCACCGCAAGGTGACCGCCGTGAGCGGCTGGCATCCACGGCGCGACGCCCGCACTACCCTGGCCGATATCTTCGAATGGATTCGCGCCCGTGAGGCCGAGGTCAAGCACGCGCTGTTATGAGCGCAAGCGGCGGCGGAAAACACCGGCCAGGTGTTCCGTGTTGCGCCGCAGGGTGAACTGCTCCAGGACCTTGCGCCGCGCCTCTTGTCCGAGCGCCCTGCGGAGCGGCGCGTCGTCCATCAGCTTGCCAATGGCGCCGGCCAGCGCATCGGCGTCCCCGGGCGGCACCAACAGGCCGTCCGTCCCGTGTGCGATGATCTCCGGAACGCCGTTCACCCAGGAGGCCACGCAAGGGATTTCCATGGCCATGGCTTCCATCAGAACCACGGGCAGACCCTCGGCAAAGCTGGAAAGCGCCAGCGCGTCGGACTCGCCATACAATTGCCGCAGCCGGTCCTGGTTTACGTTCCCCTCAAACAGAACATGCTCCCGCAACCCGCGGCTCTCCACGTCCTGACGCAACTCGTCCCGGTCGGGTCCGTCGCCCGCCAGGCGCAGGCGGATTTTGCGGCCGGATTGCACAAGCCGGTCCACGGCGGCGATCAGCACGTGCTGGCCTTTCACGGCCGCCAGCCGTCCCACGCAAACGATTTGAAACGGCGACGGGTCCGGCCGGAACGGACGCGGCGGGAAATCGCCGGGTTCCACCCCTAGCGGCGTCAGTTCCAGCTTGGGCCAATCCCTATGGCGGCTTGCGGCCATGATCTGGCCGAAGCCGTAGCGGCTGATGGCGCACGAAAACAGCGAGGCCGCCACTTTCTCCCGCAGGCGGGAGCCGGCCGTATCGTCGAATTCCGCCGGACCGTGAAAGGTCATCGACACCGTTACGGGAAAAATACGCGCCAGGAGCAAGCCTACCGTGGATGCATAGTGCGTGTGCGCGTGGCGCAGCCGGCTGCGGCGCATCCAATCTCCCACGGCCACCGCTTCGGCGAAATACAGCGGGCCCCGCCAACCCGCAATCCGCAGCGCGCTGGTCCATCCACGAGAATACGAGGCCGGACGGGAAATCAGCGTTTGAAGGTGAGCTTGAGCCAGGCGGCCAAGACCCGTGCTTTTCACGTAATAAGTGGACTGGGTTTCCTCCCGCTCGGCCGATGTCATCGCGCCGGGATCCCTGTCCGGCTTCCGGATGGAAGCGGCCTGAATCTCGAATCCCAGCTCTCGAAGAAGACGGACTTCCCGCAGCATGAAGACATGATTGACGGCCGGGTACTGGCTTAGCAGATACGCCATGCGAACCGGGTTGGGCTCTATTGCGCCGGCCATGCGAGGCCTACCGGGCCGCGCGCACGTCCGCCGCCGGCAGAGGGCCTGTGCGGCGGTACAGCGCGAACTCGTAAATACAGGGCACCAGCACCCGGTCCGTTACCCAGGCCGGGTAGCGCCATTCGCGAACCAGATCGCCGGAAAGCGGCGGATATTCGCCGGGCGGATTCCAGGGCAAACCGGCATTGCCGGATCCCAACAGAAAATAAGCTACCTGCGGGTCGAGCGGCCGAAACAGGTTTGCCGCGTGGCGGCTCGGCGGTTCGATGGGGTCCTGGGGCAGCCGCATCAGCGCATACTTTTCGTACACCGCGCGGTTCGGGTAGTTATAAGACTGCATACGAGAGACCAGCAGCGGACTCCCGGGCGGGAGCGCCGCGGGCAGGTCCCGCGCCAGTTGCCGCTTCATATCGAACACCTGGGCATACGTCACCGGCACATAACTAAACCCAAACTCGAACACCAGAAACGCCGCCAGGGCTGCTGTCCATGCCAGCCGGGCAGCCCGCGCCGCGAATATCCGCTCCGCGCAATAGGCCGCTCCGTGGATCACGGATAGGATGACGGGCAAAAACAACGGCACCGCGAAACGCGGATAAAACACGCGGGTTTGAGCCACGACCACAACATAGTAAGTGGCCAGCGGCAGCGCCAGCACCCAGAACTGGCGGCCGCGTCCGCTGCGGAACATGGAGAAGACGCCGACGGCCGCCAACGCCAGCACGGGCAGCGTGAATACTCGCACCACCCAATAGAAGGTGAGCCGGAGCATCTGAAGCTGGCCGGCGGCGGTGCGCGGAATTTCCGTGGGGGCGTTGCCGCCCAGGACGAATTGGAGATGGTACCACCAGCGCAGCGGGTGTGGCAGAATGGCGGCCACGGTATAAAAGACCAGCAGCCAAACGGTGAATAGGACCGCGTTGCGAAGGCGGCTGGCGACGGAACGGGTCTTACCCGCGGATAACATCAGGATCGCCAGGCCGGCGCCGATCACCAGGCCGGAAGCCTGATCCTTGGACCCCACGGCGCAAGCCGCGGCGATCGAGGCTGGAAACAACGATGCGCGGAAGGGTTGGTCCTCAAAAAAGTATTTCCACAGGAAGAACAGCGTGACCGCCCACCAGAAGTTATACGGAATGTCCAGGTTACCAACGCGGCAGTAGTAGACAAACACGCCGTTGACCGCCGCCATCAGGATACCGGTCCACGCCCAGTTCCTGCGCGGCTCGGCCAGGCGCCACGCAATGTACAGAATGCCGAGACCCATGAGCGTCGAGACAAGATTGCTGAGCAAAATCAGGGCGGAAAAGAAGGCGGATACATCCCGCATACCATAGGGCCAGACGGAAGTGAGATGCGATATGCCGCCGATTGCCCAATAAACGGCCATCGCGGCCCCATACACCGGCAGGAGCAGCAACTGATGGAAAGCGGGATAAACCGTGTTGACCCGCGCCGTGCCGTACTCGGCGAAAAAGTAAAGGGGGCCCAGCGGAACGGGCGCGTCGACCTGTGGCGTGACGGCGCTCGGCAATCCCCAGAAGAGCCCCGGCAGAATCAGAAGAAATGCGAGCGCGAGCAGCCAGCGGGCGGATGCAAACGGCATGACGGTAGGGTAACATGAGGCATACAGATGCCCTTTCCCAGATGACCGCCCCGTCGCAGGAGACTTCAAGCGCAACGCGCCCACTCGAGCTATCGATCGTAGTTCCCACGTTCAACGAGCGCGAGAATATCGAGCCGCTGCTCGAACGCCTGCGGACGGTGCTGCATGGCACGGTGTTCGAGGTGGTGTTCGTGGACGACGACTCGCCGGATGGAACGGCGGAGGTCGTGCGCCGCATCGGACAAACGGAGCCGTGGGTTCGAGTGATCCAGCGGATTGGCAGGCGCGGTCTGGCCTCGGCCGGTCTGGAAGGCATGTTGAGCGGCAGCGCGCCGTGCCTGGCCATGATGGACGCGGACATGCAGCACGACGAGTCCATTCTGCCGCGTATGTTGGAACTGCTCCGCTCCGGACAGTACGACCTGGTGGTCGGCAGCCGCAATATGCCCGGCGGCGGCATGGGCGAGTTCTCCCGCGAGCGCGTGGTGCTGAGCCAATGGGGCCGCCGTGTGAGCAAGGTGGTCAGCAAGCACGATTTGAGCGATCCCATGAGTGGCTACTTTATGCTCACGCGGAGTTTCTTCGACGAGGTCATGCGGCGCACCACCGGCGTGGGTTTCAAGATCCTGCTGGACCTGGTGGCCTCCTCGCCGCGGCCGGTGCGCTTCGCCGAATTGCCTTACGTCTTCCAGCAACGCCGGCGGGGCGCCAGCAAGCTGGATGTTAACGTGGTCATGGAGTACCTCTACCTGCTGTTCGACAAACTGATCGGCGGCTGGCTGCCGGTGCGATTCGTGCTGTTCTGCCTGGTGGGGCTGGGCGGCGTGGGTGTGTACCTGGGTGCGCTCTGGATCCTCTACCGCCGCTTGAACTGGTCATTCTCGGTGGCCCTCATCGCCGCGATCGTGCTAGCCATGGTCGGAAACTTCTCGCTCAATAACATGTTCACTTACAGCGACCGGCGCCGGCGCGGGTGGCGATTCCTGACCGGATTGCTGCTCTTCTGCGCGGCCTGTTCGGCGGGTAGCCTTTGTAACTACGCGGTGGCCAAAGTCCTGCTGGCCGGCGGTATCTGGTGGCCTCTGGCCAGCGTCTGCGGCCTCGCGGTAGCTTCCGTGTGGAACTACGGGGCGACGGCCATGGTGACCTGGCGCCCGCCGGGCCGCAGGTCCGCCTGACGCTCCCGCCAAGCCAGGCCGCGCGCACGGCCTGTGCTATTCTGCGGGTTGTGCGGGACTCGGATGCGCCGCGGACTGTTCCATTGGTGAGCGTGGTGATTCCCGCTTATCGGACCGCCGGCTCCATCGGCGCGACGCTGGACTCGGTGCTGGCCCAGACGTTCCGCGATTACGAAATCATCGTAGTAAACGACGGCTCGCCGGATACCGCGGAGCTGGAGAAGGTTCTGGAACCTTACCGCGGCCGTATTACTTACTTCCGTCAGGAGAATCAAGGGCCGGCTGGCGCGCGCAATACCGCCATCCGGGCGGCGCGCGGCGAATACGTGGCCTTGCTCGATTCCGACGATCTCTGGGAGCCGGAACACCTGGCCGCGCAGCTTGCGGTGCTCGAAAGCGATCCGTCCATCGACATGGTGTACGCCGATGCGCGAATTTTCGGAGATGTGCCCGAAGAGGGCCGCACGGTTATGGAGTTATGCCCGTCCGAGGGCGAAGTCACGTTTGAGCGCCTGGTGATGCGCCAGGCGACCGTGCACATCTGCGTGAGCCTCGTCCGCCGGCGGGCTCTGCTCGACGCCGGGTTGTTCGATCCGGCATTTCGGGGAACCGAAGACATCGACATGTGGCTGCGCATCGTGAGGCGCGGAGGGCGCATCGCATACCAGAAGCGGGTCTTGGGGCGCTACCGCCGCCATGCGGACAGCCTGTCCGCCGACCGGGTCCGCATGATCGAAGGCTTTCTCGCCGTGCTGACCAAGGCCGCCCTGGATCCCGGCATCACCGCCGCCGAACGAAATGCCATCGAGCGGCAGTGCGCGGTGCAGCGCGCCAACCTGGCGCTCGAACAGGGCAAGAGGGCTTTTCTGGCGGGCGATACCGATGCGGCCATTCGCGGCCTGTCACAGGCGAATGCGAATCGCAGGTCGGCCCGGCTGGCCGCGGTCATGCTGCTGGTGCGTGTCGCGCCGCGCCTGTTGCAGGCCGTCTACCAGTGGCGTGAGCGGCGCGGCATGAAGAAGTCGTCCCGCCGCCCCGAAACCGCATGTTGAAAGTTACCGAGAAAGGCGGATCTCTTACCGCGCACGTTTCCTGGTTGATGCTCGCCAAGACTCTGGCGTTCGTCTTCAACCTGGCCCTTCCAGTGCTGGTGGTCCGCCGCCTGGACCTGATCCAGTTCGGCGTCTACAAACAACTCTTCCTGATGATCGCGACGGCGGTGTCGGTGCTGCAGTTGAGCTTCGGCATGAGCGCCTACTACTTCCTGCCCCGCGAGCCCGACCGCCAGCCGGAAGTAGTCTTGAACATTTTCGCTTTCAACACGGCCGCCGGCGGCCTGGCCTGCGCCAGCCTGATGCTTTGGCCATCGCTGCTGGGCGCCGTCTTTCATCAGCCGGCGCTCGCCGGTTACGCGAGGCTGGTGGGGTTGGTGATCCTGCTGTGGACTATCTCGTCGGCCCTCGAGATCGTCCCCATCGCCAACGGCGAAATGAAGCTGGCCAGCGCCGTGATTATGAGCGTCCAGCTCACCCGCACGGCCATGTACCTGGCCTCCGTGATCGTCTTCGGCACCGTGCGCGCGCTCATGGTTGCGGCCGTCGTGCAGGGCCTCCTGCAGACGGTCGTTCTGTGGTGGTACATGCAGTCCCGTTTCACCGGTTTCTGGCGCCGCTTCGACGGGCGCCTCCTGCGCCGCCAGTTGTCTTATGCCATCCCGTTGGGGTTTGCCGGCGTCCTTTACACCGTGCAGACCGACCTGCATAGCTACTTCGTCTCCAACCGGTTGGGCGCCGCGGCGTTTGCCATCTACGCCGTGGGCACCGTGCAGTTACCCCTGACCACGCTGCTGCAGGAGGCCACCAATGCCGTATTGATCCCCCGCGTCAGTTACTTGCAGCATATCCAGGATACCCGGGAGATTGTCTTGCTGATCGCGCGCGCCATGCGCAAGCTGGCCGCGGTCTATTTCCCGATTTACGCCCTGCTGGCGGCGACCGCCCACGACTTAATCGGCTTCGTGTTCACCCGGCGCTACCTGGCCAGCGTTCCGGTGTTTCTGATCAATCTAACCATGCTGCTGGTCAGCATCCTGCTGCAGGATCCACTGTTCCGCGCCTATAAAGACCAGCGGTTTTTCCTGATCCGGCTACGGGTTTTCACGTGTACCCTGCTGGTAGCCGGTCTGTGGTTCGGCACCACCCGCTTCGGACCGGTGGGCGCCATTTCGACCGTGGTCATTGTCAGCGTTACCGAACGCGCCATCACGGCCATACGCTTCGGGCGCATCCTGGGAGTCGGCCGGAGAGACCTCGTCCTGCTGAAAGACGTCGGAAAACTGGCGCTGGCGGCGGCGGCGGCGGGCGTGACGGCAGTGGCGGTCCGGGTCCCGCTGGCGGGCGCCAAACCGCTGGTCATTCTATTGGCCTGCGGCACGGCGTTTTCTCTTGTTTACCTGGGTGCGGTGCTATTGGCGGGAGTCGTAAGGCCGGAGGAAAAAGACATTGTCCGGCAGAAGCTCTCCGCGCTCCGCGCGTTCGCCGGTCACTGACCATCCGCGAGGTCCAGCACCGGAACCCCGCTGCGTTGGATGACGCCGGCCGCCTCCGCCGATGGCCGCTGCGTGAGGATGACATACCCGGCCCATCCCAACATCTTCTCCAGGCTGGGCTCCAGCAAACTGGCGATATGCGGGATGGCCCCCAGCACGAACCGTTGATTGCTGCCGTAAATCTCCTCCATGCGGATGTGCGGGTCGTACACGCGCACCTGTCGTCCCTTGCCGATCAGGTGCTCGAGTAAGGAAACCACCGGGCTTTCACGGAGGTCGTCGGTGTTTTCCTTGAAGGCCAGGCCGAATACGCCGAGCCGTTCCGCCGGCAGATCCATGACCTTCTGGATTGCGCGACGCAAGTGCTGCTCGTTGCTGGGCAGGAGCGTTTCCAGTAAGGGCACCTTCAAATCCAGCCGGCCGGCGCGGTAAACCAGGGCGCGCAGGTCTTTCGGCAGGCACGATCCGCCGAATGCAAAGCCGGGTTTGAGATAGGCCCGCGAGATATTCAGCTTAGTATCCTGGCATAAAGTGTCCATAACCTCTCCGGCCGATATGCCTAGCGCGCCGCTAAGCGCGCCGATCTCGTTGGCAAATGCCACCTTCAACGCGTGATACGTGTTGCAGGCGTATTTGATCATCTCCGCCGTGCGCAGCGAAACCAGGCAAGCCTCTACACCCAGCGCGCGATAAAGCGCCGCGACCTTCTCCACGGCGGGCCGGTGGGAGCCTCCCACTACCAGCAGGGAGGGCTCCAGGAAGTCGCGGACGGCGTTCCCCTCGCGCAAAAATTCTGGATTGGACACTACCGCGAAGGCGCCGCCCAGATACTCGGCGGCGAGGTCGTCACACGTGCCCGGGAACACCGTGCTGCGGACCGCCACGATCAGGCCGCCGTTGCCGGCATTGCGGGCGCCGGCAATCTGGCCGCAGACGCGCCGTAATTGATCGAGGCCCAGATTCCCGTTCCGTTCCGAAGGCGTGCCGACGCATATCAGGGCGATGCCGGCAGTTTCCAGCGCCGCTTCGAGTGAGGTGGTAGCCGACAAACGGCCGCTGGCGACACCCTCCCGCACCAGTTCGGCCAGTCCCGGCTCATAGAACGGGGCCCGCCCGGCCTCTATGTTTTGTACCTTGTGTTCATCCCGGTCTACGCCGGTTACCTGATGACCCAGACGCGCTAAACACGCCGCCGTGACTGCACCGACATATCCCAGCCCCAGCACGGCAATCCGGGCTTCGCTATTGGACGCGCTCACGTCCCCAGTATGCCATAGCGAACCGGCACGCCTGACGCGCTATCAATACGTCTAGTTGGAAGGCAGCTTTCTCCAGGGCAGAGTGGGACCGCGGCCACGCGTTGCGGGCGCCGAGCGGGGCGGCACAGGCCCTGTCTGCAGTCCGGTGTCCGCCGCCTTGGCCTCGGCCCCTGCCTGAGATGTGTGTGCCGCCACCGCCCGTTCCAGAACCGCGCAAAGCCCCGCCAGCATGGGAAAGTAGTAGGCGTAGGCGTTGCTGGCGAACACCGCTGTCACGGTAAAAGCAACCAGCGACAGCCGGAGAGCGGAAGCCATGGGCCCCACCAGGGGCAAGGCGGGATTGTTGCGCGCCTGTTTCACGGCCGAAAATACAACCCGGAAACACAGAAGCAGCGTCAGGCAATAGAAGAGCAAGCCCGGCAAACCGTCTTCGCAGGATAGTTGGGTGAAGGTATTATGCGTTTCGTGCCACGCGTTCCAACTCGGCCGCCCCATGGTCTCCTCGGTGAAGTCGGCATTGGCCACCGCGAACATCCCCGGACCGACCCCCATCAGGGGATGCCGCATAGTCAGTTGCAGGCTCGATAGTAGGAGCTCGCGGCGTAAATCGGTGGAGTCGATCGCGGACTGTTCCGAAGTGGACAAGCGCACGTCGTTCGAGTGGACAAACATGGTCTTATAACGTTCCAGGGCACTGCGCGCCGACCACGTGATGGCGATCACGGCCAGGACCAGGGCGAGAGTGCCGGCGACGAGTTTCTGGCTGGCGGGCAGCGGTAGGAAGTACATCAGAAACATAATGCCGAGAGCCACCAATCCGCCCCGCGAGCCGGTCCCCGCCACAGTTATCGGGATGGCCATAAGCGTCAGCAGCGAAGCCACTTTCAGAACGGAAAGCCCGGGCTTGGTCTGCAGCACAAGGAGGCAAAAGGGCGCTCCCATGAGCAGCATGATGGCCAGGTAGTTGGCATTGCCCAAAGTGCCACCCAGTAAGGCAACGCGTCCCGCCTGCACCCGCCCGATCACAACGGCGAAGAACTCGATGAAGACCGTGGCCGCGGCAAAGGTGTACATGAGGCGGCGGCATTGGGTGAGTCCCTGCACCGATGCAGCGATGATGACGAACGAAAATAATGATAGGACCCAATAATCCCGTAAGGCACGCGCGCTGCCGCCGCGCCAGACGCTGAAGGGCACGCACAGGCACAGCCAGGCAGTAAAGCCCAGCAGGCCGACGCCGATTTTTGAAAACACCGTGCGCACGGCCCCGCCGAATGCGGTAGTGAGTAACGCCAGAACCATCAGGACACGCGCCGAGTGCAGCGCGGACCCGGTGAGCATATCCAGGATCTCCGGGAAACGCGCATACACCACAAAGACAAACGCCATGGTGAGATAAAAAGCCGGGTGTGTCCGGGAAGGCGTAACAACGGGCGTGGCGGGTGCGGCCGGGACGGCATAAATGCCGCCGCCGCGCGGCCGGGTGTACGGCGAAATCATGGCATTGAGCCGGTCGGATACCCGGTAAATCCAGTGTAGCATTCCGATACATCTTCCATTGCATGCCGGCCTGAATGGCGGCCACAGCATTTTCTCATCCAAGAATGAGCCTGGAGAAGCCAGATCGGATAACCGG
>VFSW01000384.1_pt1 | contig 63875 bp, 88 predicted proteins | sample 5358111 | NCBI WGS metagenome assembly VFSW01 (sample SAMN11554181, study PRJNA540505) | mine drainage metagenome | isolation source: sediment from site ElyBrook_90M | place: USA: Ely Copper Mine, Vershire, VT | collected 2017
CCTGCCAGAGTGCAAGATCAACCCGACGCCGCTCATGGCCGACCCCGCCGATTACGAAACCGTCTCGTGGGTCGCCAATGAGGATGAGGCGCGACTGGCAGTGATGCGCAACGCTCATGTCAATTGCGCTCAACTGGCTGCCGAGTGGAAGAGCGCACGCGATCAGGCCGATGTGTTGCTCGCTCAGGCTCATGAGGATGAGGCCCAAGCCAAGTATGAAGCGCGCAAGCGCCAGGACGCGGCAGACGAGCAAGCGCACAAGGATCGCAAAGCGGCCTCTATCGCGGCGATGGCACGCCGCGATGCTATCCAGACGACGTTGCCCGATCATCTTGTCATCGACATCAGCGACGTTATCTGGGATGTCGGGAGCAGTCAGGATTTCCATGATGTTGTGCAACGCGAGGCACTTGATGATGATTGCTCGTTTGATTCCGCATGGCGCAAGGTCATGGGCAACATCGGCTATTGGATGCCTGGCGCACGACGCCTAGTAGTCAATGAGAGTGCATCCTACCTCATCGGGCGTGATTGGCAAGCGGGCCAGTCAGCAAAGCGGGAGGGGAAGTAATGACAAAAACAACCAGCGAAGTCATCGAAGCCGCACTTGCTGGCCCATGCCAGTTTGTCGGCCATAGCCATCAGGGATACAGCATCAAGATCGTCCGACATCAGGACAACTCAATGCCCATTGATGTCTATGCGTGGAACGTTGGCACCGGCATGGCTCAGGACGTATTCCAGCCACCGACCGGCGAGGGGGGCAGTTTCCGTGATCCTGATGAGTTCCGTCGATACATGGCAACCATAGATGCCTATGGTTGGTATGAAGATCGGTTTCACCGAGGGATGTGCTGCCCGGATACTCAGCAATGACCCCATCTCGCAAGCGCGGCGCTCCGCTCGGCAGTCGGAACGCCGCCGCGAACACCGGCAATCACACCGATCGGCGCGGTCGCAAGTTGCGGCGGCGCATTCTTCTCAGCCAGGAAGCCGCTGAGGCGTTGCGCCTGCTCTGGCTGAGACATCCGAGTCAGGATGAGGATGCGCTGGTTGCGCGGCTGATTCTGCGAGAAGCGGAACAGCGTCAAGACGACCCGATCATCCTGTGAGAATGTTACACAAGAGAATCACAGGCCGATGGCTTTGAGCGCGGCGACCACCGCCGGGGCGCCTTTGAGCGCGGCCACCAGGGCGGTAGCTTGCGCGTCGGGGCTGGCGGTCAGCGCCTCAAGCGCCAGCAGGTCCGCGCCGATGTTGCCGGTGAACGTATCGCCGGTCGCTTGCACATGGCGCAATTGCGAGAAGTTGCACGTCTGAATCAGGCGGGCGCTATCGGCGGTTTCATGCGCCTCCTCAAGCGGGATGTCATCGGCGCGCCAGGCGTGCGACGGGTCAAGGACATAGGCGCGCATGGGGCCGGTCATGGTGAGGCCGTTGGGGGCCGTCAGCGTCGTGCCGTCGTCACGCCAGCCGGTGGGGATGCGCGATTCCGGGGCGGGCATCGGCACGGGCATGTCGAGCATGATCAGGCCGCACGGGCTGGCGTCGTACAACGCCTGATAGTTGTAAATGTCGAACGTGCTGGCCACCGTCGGATTGTTGGGGTCGCTCACCACGTAGCCATTATCAGCAATCCCCACGACGGCGATCGCGTGATAATGCACGTTCTGATCCTCAGCGGCGCCGCTCACGTCGTGAATCGCCTGAGCATTCGCGAGCTGCAAAAGAATCGGGCGCACGCCGGCGTTATTCTTGATGAGCGTGTGCCAGTCTTGCGGCAAGCGATCGCCCTGATAGTCCCATTCCGTCGCGATGATCGCCCCGCGCTTCCTCAGTTCGGCGGCCATATTCGCCAGCGTCGCCGCGCCATTGGCAGATGCGGTGCCATCGGCGATCATCTGCTTCGTCATCGACAGCATGAGCGCGGTCACGTCGTCGGCAGTGGTGGGTGTGTTCTGAGCCGCCGCGAGACAGACGGCGGCGCTCGTCTGGGTACAGGTGCCGTTGTAACCGCCGGCGAATTCGCTGATGTGCTGGGCGTTCTGGCACATCCTGATGATGGTCATGCTTGGCTCCTTGTGGCTAGCCGATGCGCAGACTGCCACATTCCGGCCCGGCAGTCCACTGTGAAACGTGATCCGTCTGTACGAAGGGCGACCAGCCTATCAGCGGAAACACAGGCCGGATGCCCTTCCGTCGCGCCTCAATGGCCTTGCGAGCATAGTCAGAGATCGTTTCTTTTGCGTCGGCTGCTGATTGCGTGAGTGCGGCTAACTCATCTTCTGAGAGCCGGATGGTGAGGTAAGTGGCGCGCGGTGATTTTTTTGCAGGCATGCTGGTGGCTCCTTTGTGACTAGCGGACGGTGAAGGGATAAGGAAAAGATGAGACCAATATGTTACAATGCCCCTGCCGATCACCTACACCGGGGCCGGATGGTGGCTTGACGCCTGGCCGGACGCGCGCTCTGGCTATCGCGTGACGACAACGGCCCACCTCACTTATTTTGCCGCCGCCTTCTTCGCTGGCATGCGCTCAATGAGTCATGCTCATGGAAGGCCGGGGGGTCATCGGCGCATACGAGATCCAGACATACCAAGACTCCCTTGGCGATGGGACAGGCAGACCGCATGCCTGGAGATGAGCGAGATACATGCGCCGCACGTCATCCAACGCCGCCCGCGCGATGTCCGCCGTGGCGCCTTGTGCCGTGCATCCGCGCAAATCGGGATCATGGGCGCTGTAGATCGTCCTGCCGTCACTCAACTGCTCAAAAGCAATGAGAGCGTTGTATCCGCTCATGCTTTCGTGCTCACTTTCTTCGCTGGCGGCGTGCGCCTGGCTGCCACCTTCACCGGCGGCTTGGCTGGCGGCGTGTCCCCATCCAGGCGGCTGTGAATCGCCGCCAGGTGCGCGGCCATCGCGTCGTCTTTATCCGCAATGAGTTGGCGTATCTCGGCTACAGTTTGAGTCAGGCCATCCAGCTTTTCGCCAAGCGTGGTCTCAACCGTCAGGATGTCTTGCTCAATCTTGAGGATATGGACGTCCTGAGCATTCAAGTGGCGCATGGATTCGCGCATGTCATGCGCGGTATTCTCGCCGAACTTGTAGATCGCGTCGCTCTGAATCTCGCGGGCGCGGTCGCTCTTTTTGCCCGCGTACATGATGAGCGGCAAGAGCACGAGCTGCAAAAAGTAACTTGAGAGCGCGCCACACACCGCCGCGAGAAACGTGTTGCCGGTGAAGTAGCCCACCAGCGAGCCGATGCCGATGCCGGCGAAGAGGAAAATGCAACTGACCGTCGCTACGTTATCGGCAATCCAGACGATTCCGCGATCGATGATGCTCGCCTTGGCCAGTTCTTTTCTATGCAGATCGTTGGCATTCTCGTGCGCGTGCGGCGGCGGCGCGTGGGCATGGAGCGGCGCGGGTGTATCGGGCATGGCTGGCCTCACGGTTTGGTGACGATGATGATCGAGATGATGATGCTGGCGACGGCGATCACCGTCATGACCACGCTGATGATCGACGCCATGTTGCCGCGCATATCCATGCCGCCGGCGCGCGTATCGGCCACCTGTTCCGTATGACCGAGCTTGACCGCTTCGATCGCGACCACGCGGCTTTTGATGTCGTCAATCTTGTCGTCAGTCGCGCGCGTCGAGGCCGAGAGGAGCGTTTCCACGGCCTTGATCCGCTCGATGGTCGCCGTCTCGCTTTTTGTGATGCTCTTCTCAGAACTGGCGGTCTGCGAGGCCACGGCTTCCTTTTGCGCGGCGAGCGCGGCGTCGAGGGCGTCCTTCGTGTCTTTTTTTTGCTCGGCGGTGCGGGTTTCGAGCATGTGGAACTGCGTCTCGATGCGTGCGAACCGCTCAATAAAGAGTTCCGCCTGGTGGCTAATCTCCGACGCGATGAGGTTGCGCAGCATCGCTTCCAGCCGGATGCTCGCCTCGGTCGTGAGGAGTGTCGGATCGGGAACGGGGCGAATATCCCCGCCGGATAACGTCCGGTCCTGGGTGTCGGGCATCACTGTCACCGCCTGTCAGCATACACGAATGTCAGCCAAGAGAACGCCGCCTACACAACATGAAGCAAGCGCAGCAATCCAAACAGGATCAGCGCCACGCCCGCCACCAGGCGGATCAGCGTCACGTCACGCGGCGCGGTCTGCGGATTCCCCGCAAAGACGATCGCCAGCCCAAAGAAGAGAAAACCCCAGCCGAGGTAGATATCCTCCGAGAGCAGGGCCAGTGAGAACATAGTAAGGTTCCTTTCCGAGTGGAAGAGGCAACGCGCCTCACTTGATGGCGATATGTCCGGCCAGCGCCGCCGCCAGGATCACGAGCGCAATCATCAGCACCCAGGTCGTGAGATTGCTGCCCAGCGAGAAGGTATTGGCATTGCGCACGTTTTGCATGGCGCGCTCGCGGCCCTCGACGCCCTCGATGCGATGCTCAAGCGCATCGGTGCGATCAGCGTGATTCTTGATCTCCGCTTGTGTCACCTTGACGGTGCTGACCACTTCACTGACCTGTGTGGTCAATTGGCCCATCTTATCGGTGAGCGCTTGCATCTGGCGCAAGAGATCTTCCATCATCTGGTAATCGCGCACCGTCCATCCTGATGTGCCTCGCGGCTTGCCTCGGCGTGGTGTCGGTTCTGCCATGTGTGCTCCTCACGGCACGATGAAGCAAGCGATCCCCTATCTTGATCATGGCGCGCGGATCTCCTACCATGGTGGGGTACATGACCTGTGCGCTCCCAAGTGACAGGTCATGTACCTTGACGACATTGCTAAACAGCGACTTGACATTCTCATGGCTAAAACTGGGGATTCTCGGTTCTACTCTCTCATGAGAGGTTCCGCTTGTCTCTCTTCAGAGATAACTATTTAGGCAAAACTGGTGATGATGCCTCTGGCAATGGCCCTGGTTGCGCGGCGTGCGGCGCCATGTCGGGATGAGCCAGGATGTCCAGGATATGGCGCGCCTGCTTGCGGCTGTGATGATGGCCGATGCCGAGCAGCCAATGCTCAACCACCACGTTGCCGGTGTCGGGAAAGACGTGCCCAACCATGCTGTCAGGGTGGGCCACGTCACCGGTTTCCCACTCCGCAATCGTGGCCCGGAACAGCTCAACGCTGCCGCAGACCTTGCCGCCCTGGTGCTCTGGGCAGCGGCAGACGAATGGGCAGGGCCTGGTCGCCAGGCACGACACCGTGCCATCCACGTCGCGCCGGGGCGTCAGGTAGCCCTTATCGGGATGGAGCGGCAAGCCACGCTGTACGAAGTGGCAGTGCTCGCACACGTGGTCATAGGTGCCGCGTGCTAGATCAACGTCGAGGAGTGCCATGCATGGGAACCTCCCTTATAGGACTTGCAATACATATGTATGTATTCTATACTGAGGACATCACGAGCGAGGAGATGATCCATGCCAACAGGAAGACCGCGAACACACTACGAGGGGCGGCGCGCCATCACCATCCAATTATCGGAAACGCTCATTGCCGCATTGGACGACCTGGCCTTTGAGGAAGGCGTGACACGCACGGCCATTTTTGAGCGTATCTTAGGGTCCGATGTCGATGTTCAGCGGATTATTGCACGAGCGAGATCTGCTGCATCTCTCCTCCCAAAAGAAGCGAAAGGAGAGGGAGATAGCCATGAATGAGAGGAAGTCACCAAGAGTCTATGACATGTCCGACAGACCACGCGCACCACGCACAATGCTCTCCGATGCACCACCTGGAATGAGGCAATGCCCTCGCTGTAAGCGTATGCTCTCTGTTGAGCATTTTATCAAGGATCGCACACGATCCGATGGCCTCTATCCCTATTGCCGAGAATGCAAACGAGCACACAATCAAGAGCGACGTGAGAAAGACAAGGCGACACGAAAAATCTGGGAAGCACGTCCAGAGGTTCATGCTCGGCTACGTGAACGCGATAAGCTTCCTCAATATCAAGCTCGTCATAAGCGATTCTATGAACGTCATCGTGCTGAGAATACAGTGAAGTGCCGGGAGTATCGTCATCGCAATCCTGAGCGTATACGAGCAATCAATGCCCGTATACGAGCGAAGAACAAAGAAGTAGTTACAGCATGGAAGCGCCGCTATTACTATGAGCGAGGTGGGCGAGAAATGGGAGCCGCATGGCGAGCGAACCACCGGGCAAGTCGCCTTGCCGCACAGATGGCACGTGCAGACCGTTTGAGACAAGCTGAAGGAAGTTTCACTGGATCAGAATGGGAGGCGCTTAAAGATCAGTATGACCACACATGCTTGCGTTGCCAACGCCGCGAGACTGAAATCGTCCTGACTCCCGATCATGTGATCCCACTTATCAAAGGAGGCAGAAACGACATCGGTAACATCCAACCACTGTGCCGGTCCTGCAATAGCACAAAAGCAACCCACACAACAGATTATCGCGTTACGTGGAAAGGCGATAATTCTGAGAGGGATATTCCCTCATTCCCACGACAGGGTCTTTTGTTTGAGTGACCATATCTATGTCGTGTCAATTACCAACCGTCGTATAAGAAGCGCGGTAGTATCCTTTCCCGCCTGCCGCTGGGCTGACTTGGAGTGTGAAGCCGGTCTGGCTGATATTTGTTGATGAGGGTGTGCCAGCGTTGCTGGTGGCCGTTGCGGTCAGGGTAATGCTGGTCGGAATAGCCCCCATCGAGGTCTTGAAATTGACGCCCTGCTCGAATACGTCCGTCGAGAGCGCGTTGGCCCCCCACGACGTGCCGCAGGTGCCCTTCTCCGGCGCGCCAGTGCGCTGGACGATGCCCTTCTTGCCCCGATGCCGCTTGGGATGATCGGTCAGATATTGCAGCCGCGCGATCCAGAAATCGTTGCGGTCGTTGAACGTGTTGCAGGTAATCGTAAGCTTGGGCGTCGTGCTCTTCTGCTCCTCGTACTGGGTCTCGGTGATGTAGAACGTGTTGACGTTGCCAGCGTAGGTGCTAGGCAGTGTCGCCCCGGTGATGCTCAGTTCCGGCAGGTAGATGACCGAATCAGCGCGCACGCGCCAGAGCGGAATTGGCGTCATGTTGCCGTCATACACCTCGTTCAACTCGACCGTGACCTTGAAGCCGCCGTTTTGGTAGAGGCCCACCAGCGCGTTGGCGATGGTCGTAGCCTGGGTCGAGGTCATGCTGGTCGAGCTGGCGTCCTTCTTGAGCAAGCGCCAGGGAAAGGGTGCCGTGCCCTGGCCGCGCGTCGCCGTCAGCCGGCTGTCCTGCACCGTCACGGATGCCGGGAGCAGCGTCGTGTAGTCCGAGTAATCCAACCGGCAGGCGTTGTAACTCCATTCGATGGAAGGCCGGATCTCGTGCTGATACTCACCCACCAGGAGGCCCGTGTAACTGGGCGTGGCGTTGGGCGCGCGGGCGTGCACGAACAACTGCCAGGTGGGGAAGCCCGCCGCGTCGCGATTGACCGGATGATCCCACACGCCCCAGGTGTAGTCTCCTTGCAGCGGAATCATGGTCGAGAGCACTTCTTCGAACGTCTGGCCATTGAAGGCTTCCGTCCACGTGCCGATCGTGGTCAGGATCTGTGTCTGGTCGGGATCGAGTTGGATGGTATTGTTGCGGTAAATAGGGCTGCCGTGCGTCATCTGGTCGGTGATGATTTGGAGCGCCGTCTGGGATGTGTAGGACCAGTCCTCTGGGTCGTCTTGCAGCGACGTGCTCGGCCCCATCGCCGTCAACTCCCACACCGAGCCGTCATTCTGGTCGAGCAGGAACGCCGGCTCGTCCCAGCGGCCCAGGAACGCCGCATAGGGGCCTTCCATCAGCGCCACGTTAGCGAACATCTGGTATTCCGGCTGCTGAATGCGGCTCTCCGGCACTTTGAGATGCACCTTGAGATCGCCGAACCCGCCCGGCGCGATCGTGCTGAATTGCAGATCTTCCACGAGGCCGTAATGGTCGTACACTGGCGTGGTCGCGCCCTTGAGGTACGGATAGAGCGCGAGCTTGGGGAACGTGTCCGGCATCAACGCACCTCACAGCGGATAGGTGTACAGGGGACTGTAGAGGATGTCCACGGCGATAGGCACCACGTCGGCGGATTGGTCAGTGATGAGCACTACCCATTGATTGACGCCGCTGGTGTTGATGGCCAGCGTCGGATCGAGAAACGCTTGCGAGTTGCCGACGGATTGGATGCCTACAATGGAGCCTCCTGAAATGTTCGTGACTCCGGCGGCGTGCGACGGCGTGGCGACGGGCGTGGTTTCCTGACTAAACATGGTGGATCGCGCCAGAGAGTCGAACCAGGCAAAGGTCCAAGTATTCGTTACCGCCGACCCTGTGTTATTGGTGAGGGTTGACGCGATATATCCGGCATCAATGGGCACGAGCACACCCTGTCCGAATTGGCTTCCACTTGAAATGTAGGGGTTAACAACGCAGATTATTTGTGTTGGATCACCATAGGTATTGATCGGTTGCGGGGGCAACGCAATCTGGCCACTATCAATAGTTGTCCAAACGTTGGCGCTCGTAAACTCTCCAGTAATTGACGGTGTAAGGATTGTCCCTAACAGAGTGCCATTAGCGCTATATTCATTGAATTCGACATAGGAATACACGCTAGAAGGTGTACCGCTGCTTGCTTGCGCGCGGCTGAATAAGTGGTACGTGCCACTCGCTACCGCCACGGGAAGTTCTATGACGGGTGCACCATAAGCAAGTGACCAATAGCCACCATAGGAGTTGACATCCAATGTTTCACTTCCAGATAGTGCTGCTGGCGCGATTAAGAGCGAGCTGGCGGGATAGGCGCGCTGTCCCGCATAGATTTTGATCGTGCCCAAATTGGGCCAGTTGACCAGATAGGTGCCGATGGCAAACATAGCCGGTGCCTGGGTATTGCCCTGGATGCCACTGATGAGCAGTTGCGCGGGCGCTTGTGGGAAGCGCAGTTCACAATAGGGCATGGTCGTCATGCCGGTTTGCGTCGAGTCCCACCAGGACACGTCATCGATGGTGACCGTAGTGCCCGCGCTGCCCGTCGTGCCGTCAGTCGCGCGAATCATCACGGCGACATAGACGCAGCTCGCCCCCGTCGTCCAATTGCCCGCCAGCGTCACCCAGCCCGATTGCGGCCCCGTGACGCTGGCCAGAAGCGTGCTGCGTAAAAACGCCCCGTTGGTGTCATACTCATACCCGTAGAGTTTTTGTGCACATCCCGCCCCGACCGCTGGACTGGTGAGCCAACATGAGGCGTAAAATATTTCGCCGCTTGTCGTTTTATAGCCTGTCGATTGCACGGTGGCGCCAGAGGCCAGATTGGCGGTATACCAATAGGCATCCAGCGTGCCCGCCGGGGCGGCGGACAGGACCGCCGCCCCAAAACTTGTTTTAGGGCCACTCGGATAGGTGTTTGCGGAGTTTTGCTGCCACGCGCCACTCGCGACGCCAGTTCCCACGCTATAGTTGTACCAGCCGCCAGGACCAAACAGGCCCACCGTCATGGGTGCGCTAGTGGTCGTATATCCCAATCCCAGCACGTTGCCCGCCGCTGACTGGATGCTCATGATGCCGGAAAGCGCGGTGACGGTATTAAAGGATCCTACCTCGCCAGTGGTCACGAGTTGTGTGCCCAACGCCCCATCAGCATTGCTATAGATTGCTGCTTCGAGATAGGCGAAAGAAGCATTCAAAGCAGAACTATTGGGTGTGAGTGGAAATTGTGTACACACCAGCCAATACACGACCTCGTTGGATGGCACGAACGTCACCGAGGCCAGACTGTGCAGCGTGCCCGCGACGCGCTGATAGAGATTGAGCTGGCTCCCCTGCACCTGCGCGAACAGTTGATTGTTCCCATCCGTGTAATGCAGATGAAACCGCGCATCCAGAGCGCTGTAGTAGCGAAACGGCACCGCCCATTGATTGATCGCGTTCCAGGTCGCGCTGCCGAACGCCACGCGGCCCCCATTGCTCACCTGCATGGTGTTGGCGGCAGTGGTCGGGGTGGTCGTGCCGGCGGTGTAGTGCGCGGCGACGCGCGTGCTGGACAGCGCCGTCGTATAGATGGCCACCTCGTCGATGACGCCATTAAAAAAGAGCGTCGGGCTGCTGGCCGCTGTGGCGCCGATGGTCGTGTAGATACCACTGCCGGGGATCGTCATCGCGCCGGGGGTGGCTGTCTCACGGCTGACCCCGTTGACGTAAAGGGTGAGCGTCGTCCCATCCCAGGTCGCCACCAGAGAATAGACCGTATTGGCGGCCAGAGCGTACCCCGCAGTGTCACCGCCATATGTACCCGCATATGCCTTACCCGTCGCGTCGAGGTAGATCTGCGCTTCTTCATGATTCGTTCCTGAGAGGCCAAAGGCCACGACCATCATTTGTGCGCTGAAGCTCGATGGCGTCTTGATCCACGCCTCCAGGCTCCAGGGGTGATTCGCCGTTGCGACGCCCGCGCTGGAGAAGCTGATATACTGGCTGCTGGCGCTGGCAAAGGTATAGGCCGTGTCGGTGTCGCCGGTGAGCAGGCCCGTCGTGCCTTGCGTGGGACTGCCGTGCGTCGTGCCGTTCAGGTAATTCGCGGAATCGTAGGCCAGACCACCGGACGCCTCATCCAGGCGGCAATAGCGAATAGGGGAATCCGCCTGCACCACGTCGGGATACCAGGATTTATCCGACGCGACGGAGCCAGCGGCGACGGTGTAGGCATTGGTGTTGGTGAAGTTGTCGCTAAATACCGTGACCGCCGGGCCGCTTGGCGCCTCGAAGCCGGGATTGAGCGCCAGGTTTTGCAGCCATTGCCGCTTACCGCGAATGAAGGGCTTGCACTCGAAGACGACCGTGACGGTATCCTGTATGAAGGCGATGGCTGGCACTTCCTCGTATTGCCATTCGAGCGTCGCCTGCACCACGTCCCAATACAGCGGCGTGCTGCTGCCTGTCGGCTGATGCTCTAGGACGGCGGGCTGATTCACCGTGATGCCTTTGCACAGCGTGGCGAGGTTCTGGATCGACTGATTCCAGGTGCTCCATGCCGTGCCCGCCCACACGAGTTTGGCTACCACCATGCGGTTGGTGTCGTTGACGATGATATCGATCTGCTCGCCCACGGTGTGCGGGTTCTTGTGCTTGTAGGTGGTCGGCTTATCCGGCGCCCACTGAAAGCCGTCGCCCTTGCCGTTCGTATCCATGAGCGAGAAGATAACGCCGTCGTTCAGGTTGAACGTCGTGCCCGCTGGATTTGCGGGATGGGCGATAAGGGTATCCGTTATATAATCCCACGCTCCGAGCACAAGGACATCAGGGCTGGCCATGTTGAGACCTCACGCTTGCTTGTTGTATGTCATGCGATACTGGCGGGTAGGCGATGGTGTGCTTGTGGGAAGCATGTGAAAGGGAGAGCGAGCGATGCGATACGTCTGGCAATTGCTTGGGTTGAGTCTGCTTGTCGCGTTTTGCGGGATGGGCATCTTGATGGTGGGCATGTGGTGGTGGTCGGGCAACGTCGAGTGGTGGAATAGCCCTGTGACGGCCAGCGTCACCGCCACGCCGCAGGGCGTGGCTCCGGCGACCGTGGCGCCGCGCCCACACCCGACGCCCACGTCGCGCTCGGTGGCGACACCGCCGTATTCGCAGCCGACGCCGCGCCCGACCGCGACGCCTGTGCCCTCGGTGCTGCGCGTCACGCCACTGGCCGAGCATGTGGCGTGCGACAATCACCACTACCAGCTCATCACGATCACCAATACCGGGGCAGTCGATGAGAGCTGGGTGGCTCCGTCGTCCGACCCGCCCCAACTGGTCGCCGATCCATCGAACAGCACTGAGGCGGGCACGACCTCAATGCCGCCCGGCATGTCGGAGAAGACCATTCCCTATGGCACCGCGCCGCCGGGGACCGTCTGGACCATCTCGGTCTACCAGACTGTGAACAACGCCGCTGGCCCACTGGCCGGGGTCGTCACCATCACGTGCCATTAATCAACCGGGATGGCGTCGATGCCCGCACGCAAGCCGCCGTACTGGCCGCCGCGCCGCGCCTTGCGCTGGTCGTCTTTCTGCTGCCTGCCCAGGGTGCTGCGAATCGCGTTCTCGATGTGGCTCTGATTCGTCGCGTTGGGGAAGTGCAGATTGTAGGTATTGCTGGTGCTGCCCATCATGCCTGACGCCACTGTGCCCGCCGCTGAGGTTGCCGCCGCCGCGAAGGCGGGGCTGGCCCCGGTGAGCTGCGCCGCCATGCCCTCATAGATGGTCTGCATGGTGGTGTTGAGCATCGCCTGCTGGCTCATCATGCCGTCAATGAGCATCTGGATGACGCCCGGCCCCCATAACGCCGCTTCGGGATGCGCCGGCGGCGGGCTGTGGAAGCCGAGATGCTGGGCAATGGTACTAAAGACGTTGCCCGCCATCTGGCCCAGGTTGCCCAGTCCGGCCTTCATCCCATTGACGATATTTTGCAGGATCTGCTTACCCCAGGTCAGTGCTGAGGTAATCAGTTTGGTGAACAAATCTTCGATTGGCTGGATGACGTGCTGCTGAACCCAATTCCCCACCGCCTTTAGGACATTGAGCGACGACAGAAACCCCTGCCAGGCTTTTTGTGCTTGAGTGCCGAGCCAGGAAAAGAAGTTCCCGATCGGGGTCCTGAGCAGCAGAAAGATAGTCGTGACCACGGTGATGAGTTTCATCAGGGCAGTGTGCGCATCTGTGCCCAGTTGATTGAACTGCTGCCCGACTCGTGCCCGATAGGTGGCCCACATCTCCCCCAATTGCTCAATGCGCTGGTGAGCGAAAGTCCCTAGGCCATCAAAGAATTGGCCGAACCCCTTGAGCGCTTCAGGGATCACCTTGCGAAACAGATTCACCAGTGCCTCAAAATACCAGTTATGCTGGTACAACCACTTGAAGCCGTTGGCGACGGTTTGTGCCAGGAACTCGCCGGCGTGCTCGACGGCACTCACCGATCCCGCGATGCCGTTGTGGACGAGCGTACCCAGACCGGAAAAGAAATTGCCGATGGCTTTGCCTGTCGCGCCTAGTCCTTTCCCGATGAGCGTTCCCAACAAGCCCAGGAAATTGCCGATGGCGTGACCGATATTGCCGAAGAACGCCTTGACTTGCGACCAGTGCTCAACCAGCTCAATGATGCCAAAGGCGAGCAGTGCAATCGCCGCCACCAGTGCAATGACCGGCCATTCCAAGGCCAGCGCGGCAATCGCATTGGCCCACAGTGCGGCGGCGCTCGTTACCAATGCAGGGATAGCCGCCAACACATCGCCAACCAGATCGACCGCGAATGCAGTGCCTATGGCGATGATGATCGCTTTGAACGCATCAAGCGCGACCTCATGGGTTGCAACAAAGGAAACGAATGCCCCGATGGCTCCCACGACGTTCCCGACCGCCGCCACGACGGTGGGCAAGATGGCGATGAGCACCCGCACCGCTGTGACCACAATGCCAAAGCCTATCGCCGCCGCGACGCCCACAAGCTTCAAGAGCGGGAGCATTTGCACGATCCCGATCTTGATCTGTTGTAAGCCCGCTTGTGTTCGTGGATCGTTGAATGCCTGCTGTAGTTGCTTCCAGAGGCCAAGCAGCACACCGCCCACGGTGCGCAAGACGCCCTGGAAATCAGTCCAGGCATGTCCGACCGCCGCAATGATCTCTGGATGGGCTTTAAGCGCGAGACCAAGTGCCGTGCCTGCCACGATGATCAGGCCAATGGCGATAGCCAGCGGCGCGAGATGAACCAGCAGGATGGCTCCAAGCGCGATGAAGGTCGGCGCGATGACCAGTATGATGCCTTTCAGGGCTGCCGCGAAGAGATCGAAATGCTTTTGCAAAAAGGCCAGACCCTGCAAGGCGAAATTGCGCATGCCCATGAGGGCTAGGTTGATATAGGGCAAGAGTTGCAAGCCGAAGGCGATGCCGATGTTTTGGACGGTGAGTTCCAGCATCTTGGCTTTTTGGCCGGTGCTGTCTCGCATGATGGTGAAGGCGCGATCGGTCGATTGCCCGGCTTGGGTCGCCGTCTCCGCCATTTGTGCCAGGATATTCTTGTAGGCGTTGCCGTGATTCTCCAAGAGGATCAGCGCAGGGATGAACGCCGCTGCGCCGCCGGTGAGCTTCATGAACTTGGCGTTGTTTTGATCCAATGTCAAGGCCATTTGCTTGGCGAGCGCGACCTGTCCCTTCGTGGCGTCCGTCTGCTCCAACTGGGTCACGGTCATATCGGAGATGTTGTATTTCATCGCTCCGGTGATGTTTTGCAGGTATTGGAGCTTCTGGATGAACGTATCAGCGGCAAAGGTCTGTGCATCGAAAGCGACGCCCTGCGCTTTCGCGCGCTTCTGAATGCTGGTAATATCCAGCATCGACCGCATCAGGTTGTCGAGTTCCATCTGGATGCGACGCGCGCCGGAATGGCCGGATACCTGCGTAAGGGTCGAGACCGCCGCCGAGACCTCATCGATGGTGAGGCCAGCGGCATGGGCGGTGGTCGCGGTGAATCCAAACGAGGTGACGAGATCGTGCCACTCCATCTTACCGTTGACGACGGCTTTCGTCAGGTCATCCATGACGTGGCCAATGAACTGGGTTTGCGCCGCGCCGGTCATGGCCTGTGCGCCATAGGCATTGAGAGCGCTGGTTACATACTTGTTACTCACCCGAAGGCGGGGCCAGTGATTTCTCCTGACCTCTGCATATTCGACTATGCAGATCGGACTGTCGCATCACCCCATTACTGGGGGCCGCTCACTCAGTCTCTACACCTGGCTTGTAAAAGCCTTGGCTCGGGGTTGTCCGGTCCGGAGTTTCCCCGAATTCAGAGCGGTTTTACAGTGGCAATTACTCACCACCGGCGCAATACTCTACGCATCAGCGACACCTGCCTGATCGGTCATGCCCGCCGTGGCAGCCTCAGCGGAATATTTGAGCACTGTCATGGCCGCCGAGCCTTGAAAGCCAGCAGAGATCACGAAATAGAGCGCTTGAGCCATTTGGGTGCTGCTCATATCGAGCGCTGGCCCCATCTGCAGGATCTGCTGCTCGTAATCCTTGACTTGCGCGGTGCTGGTATCGGTCAACGCGGCGATCTTGTGCATCGCCTGGTCGAATTGCGCCGCCATTGTGATGCTGGCAACCGTCGCCGTGCCCATCGCCGCACCGATAGCCAGTGATCCCGCCGCCACAATACCCAACGGCCCCTCGGCACCCATAGCCATCGCGCCAAACTTGGCCATGACACTGCTGAAATAGTCATGAGCCAAAATGAACACCGTCTAACTTGTTACTCACCTGCTCATAACAGGCGGGGCTAGTGCTCTCGCCTAGCCTCATGCGCTTACAACGCATGTCCAGACTGTGGCATCACCCCATTACTGGGGGCCTCTCGCTCAGTCGTTACACCTGGCTTTGCAGCCTTGGCTCGGCGTTACCCACTCACCCAAAACCAATGGCGGTTGGGGCTTTCACCGAATTCAGAGAGGTTCTTCGACAGGGATTACTCCCTGAAGGCTCTACGGTATTAAAGCGTCATACTGGAACTGATAGGAGCCACCTCCTGTTCTGTGTGCGAAAGGACTAGGCCGTAATGGCCTAGTCCGGCTCTCTATGTACCGAATTAGTCTGGATGTGTGATATTGAAGGTGGTCGCCTAGGATTGGCCTCATGAACCGATCTGAAAAGGGAACGCCTTGCTTCTCCTGGCGGCTAAGAAATGCAGGGCCTAACAAGCAAGGAGTTAGAGATGCCAGACACTAACCGTCTCTCCGCTATCGGCGGTGTCTACCAAATCCGCCATCTCCCCACCGACCGCAGTTATATTGGATCAACCAAGAACTTTGCAAAGCGCTGGAATGAGCATCGTCTAGCGCTCTCAAAAGGATGTCACCCTAATCGACACCTACAGTTTGCTTGGGCAAAATATCCTCACTCTGATTTTGCCTTTGAGATCCTGGAAGTTATAGATACTCCTGCTCAATTAGTCCTTCGAGAACAGGAGTATTTGGATCAGCGGTTTACCGCAAAAGGTTCGCATGAATTTAATCTCGCCCCAAAAGCTGATAGTACACTTGGTGTGAAAATGCCCGAAGAGGCAAAGCGCAAGATCAGCGCACTTCATCGAGGTCGCAAGCAATCACCAGAAATCGTTGAGCGACGTGCTAACACAATGCGTCAGAACGGCCCTTCTGAGCGATTTCTCCATTGGGCCGCAAGCCGCAAGGGGATCGCAACTGGCCCCAAGTCCCCTGAGACAATTGCCAAGATCAGCGCTGCCAAACGTGGCGAGCACTGGTCAGATGCCATGCGAATCGCTTGGGAGAAACGCGCTCATCTCCCCCTCACTGAGAAACAGATTGCCATGCTGGAAAGCGGGCAAACGTATCAGCGCGAGCGTGGGTTACAGCGTGACAGTATCATCTTCGCTGCGCTTACTGACCATGCATGGACTATCACTATTCCGCTGAATATCAGGCCTGCTGCCCAACTTATCGCACAAGAACTTGGCTTGAATTGGTACGTAGTGTATCGAGTGCTTCGCAAACTACGCGATAAGCAGGGATTACAATTCGTTCCTCCGTCAATAGCCATCAAAGAGCCAGCACCGCCAAAAGAACGCAAGTCTAGGAGAGGCATACCTTGGAGCACTGCACGTCGCAACGCAGTCCGACCGTATCCCTTGACTGAGGCACAGAAAGTCGCGCTTGCAAAAGGGCGCGAACTGCCGCCTAACACAACTGGACTTAAACGGTACAATAAGGAGAAAAGCCGCAGAGCCAAAGAGCGCCATGCGGCTTTAGTCGCCACCCATCTCACTGACGCGCCCATCCAGCACACTCTCTATGAGGATGCCTAAGAGGCCATTAGTGACCCTGTCACGACGGCGCATGCATCTGTGCCTCAGCACGGCGGTTCTGCTCAGCTTTCGCGTCGGCCAGGGCGACGATGAGCAGCCAGGTCCGCTCGACATAGACGGCGGTGGGTGGCTCACGATGCAGGTTGGCATAGCCGAAATGCTCATCCAGACGAAAGTCGCGGATGCATTCCATCACGAAGGGATATAATTCGCTCTTCTTATCCGCCTCGCCCAAGAAGGCGTGCTTAGCTAGCAGCAGGAAAGGAATCGAGCGCTAACTCCTCCGCCCCCTTGGGCGTCCGAATATGATCGTCCGGCACGCCAGCGGCGCGTGCCGCTGCGGCGCGCGCCTCCTGTTGCGCCGCTTGCGCCTCGTGCTCTTCCGTCACCGGCACGACCGGCTCTTTCAAGCTGTCAATGGCTTCCAGGATGAACGCCCGGTCGCGCTCCGGCAGGCCAGTCAAGAACTTCTCAGTGAGCACGGGGCGATCGGCGTTGATCTTGACCAGAGGAGCGATGCGCCCCTTGGCGTCAGTCAGCTCCACGATGAAGTGTTGCAATTTGTAGGTGTCGGCTTTGGCCATTTCCGTCGTATCTACTGGCTCGCCCGCGCGCTTGGGCGTCTTCATCACGCCAAAGGAGCGCCGGCGAATGGATTGCTCATCTATGCCCAGATAGTCGGCATAGATGACACAGCGTTCAATGTAGCGGCCATTGGCGTCTTGCGCCGGCGACCACCAATCCGCATGGAGATCCTTGGTCTCCCGATCGTCGCCAATCTCTTGCGTCCACGGCATAGGATAGGATGCTCCCTCTCTGATAGGCAGCGCTCACAGAGAGCGCTGCCCGATGTGCTGTTACCAACTTGCGATGCGGGTGTTGGGCACGACTTGCAGATCGTAGCCGAGGCCGCTATCGTAATAGGCCATGCCCTTCAAGGTCAACTCGACATTCTCTTGGGAGAGCTGGAAAGTACGCTGCGGATCTTCCACCCAGCGCACCGGCGCGGTGATCGTCCAGCCCGGCGTGTAGGTTGTGCCTGACACCGTGCCCAAAGCGGGCAAGCCGAGAATCTGCCATTGTGTGAGCCGCTTCGTGCCGCGCTTGAACGCTTGCATCTCGGTGTTGTACGTGCCGATGGCCATGTCGAGTTTCATCTCGATGGCGATCTTGCGCCGCCCGCGATAGGCGCGATTCCAGTAGAGCACGGGGGGATTGCCCCAGCTCGTATGCAGCTGCTTCCACGGATTCTGGCAGACGATCTTAACCTCTTGCACGTCGAGTTGCTGGGTGGTGCCTGGCGTGCCGGAGATGCCGTCGATCCACACTTGGGTGCGCCAGCCAGTGACCGCCTCGTCCTGGGGCTGCGCGAACGTTGGTCCCTGTTGGCTATTGCTGTTTGTGTTGCCGACCAGGCAAATCGCCTGGCAGATGCCCTTGGCCGTGACCTTGGCTTCCTTCTCAATGCCAATGTCCAGGCTCCACTCATTACAGAGGCCGTAGGGCGCGACGTAGTTACCCTCGGAATCATACTGATAGAAGGCGACGCTGGACAGGGTGTCGGCGGTCTGCGCGGTGAGTTGGAAGCCGAAGAAGCCGTTCACCGTGAGCGTGCCCGCGCCGAACGCGCCCCACACGATGCCGCTGGCGGCGACGCTGGCGAAGACGTTCTGTGATTGGTAGGTGCCGTTGGTTTTGGTCGAGGGCACCACGACTTCCGTAATCGTCTCGCCATAGAGATTCGTGCCGGTGATGCTCACCGTCGCCGCCGTCGTTGGGGTGCCCGCAATGACGCATTGCAGGATCATGCCCGGCGCGGTCGGCTGAGTCGCCGCCGAGGCGTTGCTGGCTGAGACGATGCTGGTCGAGGCGAGCACCGCTACCCCCACGCTCGGCAGGTTCGTGCTTGACGGCGCGCTGTTGATGCCCGCCTGCACGATCCACATGCAGTTGTCCGGCATGAAATCACACGAATAATCCCACTCCGGGTCCCAGGATTCGGCCAGCGCCGCCATATGCGATTCCGCGAGCGTGCCGCGCTGCTGCACGACGGGATAGTCTTTGCGCTTGTCCGTGAGCTTCAGCTCGCCGACGATGAGGCGCTTGGCCGCCTGGATGCCAAACAGCACGATGGTGCCGCCGGTGAGGCCACTGCCCAGCGTCACTCCGCTACTATTGATGGCGCCAAAGATGGCTGCGGTGGTGTAGTCGGCATACTGCCCCGGCGATTCCAGGACCGGCAGGGTGGTGGTCGTCTCGGCGGCCACTGCCAGCGAATTGGGCGCGGTGCCCGTGAGCGTGATGGTGCCAGATGCCGTGTGATTGTAGGCACGCACCAAAATGTGCATGCCTGTCGTGGCAGCAGCCGGAATGGCGTTGGTCAGGCTGACAGGCAAGGCGGAGATGGCGGTCGGGTTGAGCAACTGGTACAAGCCCAGGCTCGTGCCCGCTTCCAGCACCGCCCCGCTATACCCTTTTGGTGCGTTGGGCATTGGTTATACCTCTTCAATAACTGGTGCGGGCGCGACGGGATCATCCACCGTCGGCTCTGGCTCAGACTCCTCAGGCGTGTCGAGGGCTGGGGCGACTTCTTCCGCAACGGGCGCGGGATCATCAGGAAGTGTCTCTGCTTCTGCCGCTGGCTCTGAATCAAGCGTCAAGGCATCAGCACCGGAAACATCCACACCGATGGGTGTTTCCTCGGCAGGTTCCGCTACCACTGGCTCAGGGTCAGAGGCCGGTGCTTCCGCGCCGTGATCAGACACGATCTGGGCGGCTGGCGCTGCGGTTTCCATTGCGTCTGCCGGTTTCGCGTCGGGATCAGGAAAGACATCGGGCGCCAGCCGATAGAGCATATGCGGCGGCAAAGAGGTCGGCAGCACGCACCCATTAGCGAGTTGATAAGCGGTGTGCGGGCCGTTCGCAAGCTGCAAGCCTTGCGGCAAGCGCGGATCAAGGTCCTCGATGGGAACGACGGGCGGCAAGCCCGTGTCAGGTGCGGACATAGGGACTCCTTTTGGTGAGCGGATGTGGTACGATGGCAAGAAAAATGAGGTGAAGTCAGGCTATGAATGAGCAACCAGTTGAGTACGTCATGGTTGGCACGACCTGCACAACGTGTCAGGGATCAGGCAAAGTCGAGGGCGGTTTTGCCGTTATACAAAAATCAGACGCCGCCGGTCAAGTGGAATTGATTCATCTTTGCCCAGCGTGTCATGGTAGCGGCGTCATGAGTCGCTGGCTTCCGGTGAAAGAGTGGATTTTTACCATTGAACGCATGCGCAATTTGCTTGTGAGGTCTCTTCCTCCTCACGACACGAACCCACCAGTCACCTGATACTCTTGGCGCGCCCACCAGATGATGCCCAGGCAATCCCACTCGCGATCCACGAACGAGTCGCGATAATAGCCAGTCGGCATGCCGCTGGCGTGCGCCACCTCTTTGGTGGCAATGACCGTATCGGCGCCGGGTAGTTCTGCATGATGCGCAATGAATGGATGTAGCACGTCGCGCGCGGTATAGAGATCCTGCTGGTTCTCATACCAGTTGTTGACGTTGAGATAGCAGAGCCGGATATATACCCACGCCTCATCCCAGACCTTGCCGCCGAAGGCGTGGCGCATGACGGCCTCTTGCGGCGGCGGGATGACGTGGCACTGCCGGGGATAGGTGATGTCGTAATCCTTGGGCATGCCGACGTAGATCGCCGTCGTCACCGTGCCGTTGGGGTTCGTCCCGAAGCGCGTCAGATCGCTGACGCTGCCGGGGTTCTGCGGGTTGGCGGTGTTAAGCCAGGTCGAGAACGGCGAAGCGTTCGTGACTTGGCTATCAGTGACGATGAGGCCGGTGAACAATTGATATTGGATGGCTTGCAGCACCGTCCAGGTTTGTGGTTGTGAGGCCATCAGCTAGCGCCCCATCTCTTTGAAGCCGTCCATGACCGCCGCGCGTAGCGTCGCCGCGATGAATGGGCGATTGTCGTCAAGCGCGCGATGCAAGTACATCATGTGGGTGCGCTTGCCGGGATCGGTCGGATCGAGCGTGAAGTGGCGTCCCAGTGCGTCAGTCTTGTTGTCGAAGCCGTATTCACGTCGCGCGGCGTAGGGCACGTTGGCAACGAAGACCTTGGCTTCCATCGGGTTAGGCACGTCGAAGTCAATGCTGCGTCGCAGCGTGCCAGTCAGCACCGGCGCGTAAGGCGGGGTTGCCGCCGTGCGTGCCACCTGCGCCGCGCAGGCGCGCATGGCGGCCATATAGTAGCCGCGCATGGTCGCTTGCGCGCCCATAAGACGATCGACGCGCGCCATCGTGCTGGCGTCGAAGCGCATGACAAAGCTGTCAGCGAAGGTCCCTAGTCCTGCCATTGCCCGCTCCTTGATACAGCTCGCGCACGAGGCCGTTGATCTCCGCTTGTTGCTTGCGCCCCGTGCAAATCGCCTGATATTCCTCATTGAGCCGCTCTGCTTGCCATTCGTTGGCGATGGCGAGCACCTCATGCTGATCGAGCCGCCCATCCATGATGAGCCGCGCCAGTGTGAAACGCACCGCCTCATCGCGCAGCGCCTCGATGTCCACAGAGCGACCCCGCCGGCGGATATTGGCAATTAGTGTGTTGACGCGCTCACCAGCAGCGGCGGCGCGAGCGGCGAAATTATCAGCCATAACGTCCTTACCTAGCCGCCGACCACGGCGTCGCAATAGAGTTGCTGGTGGTCGTACCAGAAATTCTTGGGGCGCCCGATGACGCGAAAGCGATAATTGGCGCCGTTGGGCGAGTCCGGATCAACGTAAATCTCATCGAGCAGGAAGTCGCCTTGCTTGATGAGCGCGTTGGCGTTCCAGCCGTAGGTGTAGATCTTGTACAGAAACGATCCCTGGAACATCGTGATCTGGCGATATTCCATGACCTCTTTGTCGGACGCCTGATCCCACTGCACGCGGATGTGCGTCGCGGCGCGCCCGTCGGTGCCAACCAGCGTCACGCCCTGACCACGCTGCACGGTGACGAAGGTGTCGTTCATGGCTCACTCCTGAGCAGCAAGCAAGGCTATCCGGGTTTCCCTGAATAGAGGTATTGGCAAACCCATGAGCAGGCCAGATACATCAGAACTGCTTTCGGAATACAGATCCTGCCCCTCTTTGCTCACTACAAGGCAATAGAGATGATCTTCCGCAACCGTCAAATGATAGAAGTTCAGCATGTACTCGCCAGCCCTGAGCGTCACTTTGTCGCTCTTGACCAATTGTGCTCGCAACACCTCAACCTGCTCGCCATCAATTGTATACTCGTGTGTGTGTGCCTCCTGAGCCTGTTTCATGGTGGCCACTCGCCGCGCTAAAGCTGTATAGTCGCACATAACTTGATCCTTTCTGAGTTAATGTCTTCCACTGCCGCCACCCGCGCGGGCGACGGCGTAGGGGTACAACAGGCTTTCCGCGTCGATTTCGAGTAGGGACTTGCCCGACGTGTCGCCGCGCAAGCGGAAATCACGCGACGTGTCGCCCTGATGGATGCTCGCCGCGCCCACCGGATTGAAGCGATAGGCCAGGATGTGCAGTGTGTACCACCAGATAGCCTGGCGAATGTCGTAGGGAATGGCCGCCGTGGTCGTGCCGACAATCGGGCCGCCCGTGTAGACGAGCGTCAGCCAAGAGTTGACCTGCCGCAGCGACGGGTTGATCGCCGCCCAGGGGTTTTGCGCCACACCGGTGAAGCTAACACTCGGAATATCCACGCGCCGCGCGCCTTCCGGGAAGGTGTAGGCGGTCAAGTTGACACTGAAGGCGGGCACGGCGTCGAGTTGCAGCGTCGCCGAGGTCAGGTTTTGGATGGGAAAGTGATAAGGCATGACCTCAAGGGTCTGATCCGGCGTCACATGCGCGCGCCGCGTGCCCATCGAATAGGTTTCCGAGCGACTGACGGCAAAGAGCGAGCGATCCACCGCGCCCAGCGGCCCCTGATTGCAATAGGCGTCGGCTTTGCGCGACGCGGTGGTGAGAATGGAGGCCAGGCATCCCGACGTGCCCGCAGAGCTGAACGAAGCGCCCGCGCCGTGTGCCGCCGCTGTCACGGTGCCCCCTGAGAGCGTGACCGTGCCACTACTGTAGGTGCAAGTGACGGTCTCGGAATTGAGGCCGTCGAGCAGCCAGCCCTGAAACACCGTAGGGCTGGCCGGAAATGCGCCGGAATTGGGCTGCAAGGTCACGGCAAACGACGCCACCCCCGCCGCGATCGCCGCATTCAGCGTCGCGTTGCCCCCAATGAGGCTATTCGTTTCGATGGACGTGGAGGCATTATCCAGGAAATCCACCACATCGGTATAGGCGGGAAACGTCGCCATATGCTGTGCCTCTACTCAGAATGCGTCGGCAGGAACGGATCGGGCGTGAGCAGCGCGATCGTGTGTAACACCGTAACCGAGGTAGGTCTACCACCAAACTCAACCACATAACCTTGATAGTTATGCGCAACACCCAGGCGCACACCCAGAGATTTCAGGAGATCGATGGTTGTGCTCTGTACTGGCGCGTCCCATTGATCAAGATCTTCAGCAGTCTCGTCATACGTTTCCGAATTACACTTGCGCCACCACTCACTGAGCGTCTGCCGCAGCCACATTTCCTCAACGCACTTGAGCATATAAATGGCTTGCGCAAACGCCCGTGATTTGCCATCGGAATCGTAGGGAATGGTGGCAGAAAGCATTTTGCCTTGAGGGATGGTTTCCTGAGGCAATTGATTGAGCAACTGCGTCGTGATCGGCACAATGACTCTGGCAGAGGCCACTAAGTCGAAGGGATCGGCATTGAAGGTGGCATGTTGATTTTCGTCCATAGTGTGGCTCCTCGTGAGGTAGTAGGATGAACAGAGGCTGGGCTGAATTGCCCAGCCTCTGGAGGCATGCGCTCTCGCGAGTTATTTCCAGACGACCGTAATGTCCTGGGTCGCGCCGGACGTAGTAATGGACAGTCCCGTGTTGAAGGTCACGTCATACATGCCTACCTTCGGCCCGTCTTGCAGCAACGTTCCGGGTAGGGTAATGGTGCCGATCTTCGGTGTGGTGTGGGTCAACGCGTCATCGAACTCCACAACCCCACTCGCGAGCGGCGTGTTGATGATGACGGCGTGCAGCGTGCCCGCGCCCGCCTTGATCAGGGTCGTGGTCTGCGTGGTGATGTTGGTATAGTTGTACCCGCCAATGCTGACAGTGCCTTCAATGCCCAGCACGACCGGACGGAAGGTCGCCGCCGCGATGGCCCACGGCTCCGTCGTAAACGTCGCCTTGGGTGACACCGACGCCAGAGTCGCCAGGAATTGCGACATCGAGATGAAGCTGTACAGGCCAGCGGGGGTTGTCGGGTTCTGCTGGCCAGAGTCATTGGTCCAGCCGGAGCCAGCGGTGATCGTCTGCGCCGCCGTGCCCACCGCCACGCCAGCGAACGCCAGTTCATTGGGGGAAGCGGGGGCGATGTTGGGCGTCGAGGCGGTGCCTGAGGAGCCGGTGTTGGTTGCCGACTGGTCCGGCTGCGCCTGCACCTGGGCAATCAGGCCGGAGACTTCGTAGATCTCCATCGCCATTGAGGCCGTCGATCCCGCGTTCGTGACCGTGACGGTGTTCGTGGCGGCCAGGATGTTGACGGCATAGAAGACGGCTGCCTCGAAGGTCGTGGAATTGGCCGCAAGTGCCGCCTGGGTATAGGTGTTGCCCGCGGAATCAGCGACCGTCGGCGCCGTGCCGTTGCCGACGGCGCACACGACGATAATGGAGTTGCCCGCCGTGTTGGAGTTGGCAAAGGCTTCCGCCAGCGAGGCGACAGATCCGGAACTGACGTTGTGGGCCTTTTGCACAATGGCCGGGGTGTTGACGGGCAAGCCGGTGTTACTCGTCGCCAGCCCCACTGCCGCACTGGCGGGCGTGAGTTGCACCATCGCTGGCGCATAGTAGTTGTTGTTGGCATCCTGAACAGCGGGGCCGCCTTGCAGGTTGGTGACGCCCGTGCCCGCCGGGAAACCGGGGCTGGCGCTCGGCACGTACACACCGGTCGCCGGATTGTTGTTCCCATCATGATTGATGGTTGATTGGGTTTGACTGGCCATAGCTCTCCTTCCGGGCAAACATACGCTTACCCGATGGGTAGTTAGTCGTGGGCTTCCGCGATGAACGTCTCATCCGGCCAGACAAGCTGGTCCAGCGTGAACTCCATCACGTTGTCGATGTGGATGAATCGCGTCTCGGAAGGGCTGCCAAAGCGCGCTGGCAGGCGAATCCATTGTGCCGTGCCATCGAAGACGGAGCGGATTTCCCGCTCCGTCATGGACAGGTGATATTCGCTATCGCCGCCGAACGTGCCGACCTGCAAGCGAATCGAAACGGGATAGAGTGGCGGTGGAAGCGGAGCGGGCGCTGTCGCTCGCGGTGGGGTGGACATCTTGGTAGCAGCCATAGAACTCCCTCACTAGCGCTCAGTCTGGAATCGCGATACTCAAAAGTATCGCGATTCCAGTGATGATCAACGCGAGCGACTTGGAAAGTAAAGAACCGATCAGTTTGTGCCTGGGATGATCCCTGTGATAGCACCAACGTTTTTGTTACTCTACAGTTTGAACTGTAGGGCGGTATCATTTCTGTACCGCTCTGCACCTTCATCATGTTATACGTGCAGACCAGACTATATCTTCACCCTTAGTCGTCTAAGGGGCATGCGTGTAGTCGTTACAGGGCAAATTGATCAGATGTTTTTAGCTCTCGTAAGCGTAGCATGTACGCTTTTCTCTCCTCGTCGGCCACAAATCCTTTGCGGACTGCTGCCTTTTCCACAAATTCGCACATGACTTCTGCTTGTTCTTTCTTCCCTATCATGTAGGGAAGAATGGTATTGATGAGCAAAACGATAGCAGAGTAGTTGCGAATTGAAATCCTGCGAACGATACGAATCGTGTCGTTGTGACTTCGGCACTGCGTGAACTTGACGCCGAGGTCATTAAGTATCTGTTCGCATTCTCCTAGGATTTTTGTGGATGAGTTTGAGATGGAAATGTTGGCCGATGGTGTTATTCCAGTATTTCCTGAACGATGCTTCACTGTCTTATTGAAGATTGTAAAACATCCTTCACCATCTACGATACCTGCCAACCAAGCTAATCGTGTCTCTTGCATTCTGTAGCACTCCTTAATTGTCTGCGTACAGTACAATTATGCTACATGCAAGGTCATCTGTCAACTGCTTCCCTCGGTATTGTCCTCTTCAGGATGTTCACCGATACAGCATGTTTTCTTGTTGCGTATTACTACACAACGCAGGCCTGAGTTGACCCGCCAACGAACGTCATTTTGAGCGTCTCGTCCACCAGCGTCTGATAGCCGTAGACAGGCGCGCTGCGTGTCGGGGGGAAGTCAAAGCCCATGTAGTCGCGGTTGACGAGCACTTTGAGCGTCGGGCCTTCCATCCCCGGCACCGGATAGGGCATGACGGTCGATCCGAACAGGATCGTGCCCTGCGGCAAGAACGGCAGCACTTCAAGGTTGATCTTGGTATTGGTGGTCGGATTGATGAACGAGCCGACCCGCGCGCCGGCGGTCAGGTTGCCCAGATCGTCGGTCGAGGGATTGATGAAGTAGCGCGTGCCCGTGCTGTTGTACAGCAGGCTGGTCACAGTCTGATTGTCTTGCGGGCTGACCCACATCTTGTCAGGCTTGGCACGCGCCTGATTGTACATGATGAGGAGCAGCGCCTGAATGTCGGAGTACGACAGTTTGCCGTTCGAGGCCGCAGGCTGCAACACCGTCGTGCCCATCGTCGTGACGCCCAGGCCGCCCGACACGGAGGCGCTGGCGGCGTTCGTGCCGGCGGCGGTAAAGGAAGAGGTCGGCGCGGGCGCGCTCGCCTCGCCCGGATTGACGCCGGACGAATAGTATTGGTTGCCCGCGCCGAACACCAGTGCCATCAGCCCGTTATAGGTCAGCGGCAGGCTGTTGTACGTCGCGCTGCTCGCCGCCATCACGGCGGTGTTCGAGGACGGCAATTGATTGGCGCCCGTCGTGAGTGAGGTCAGCGTGAACGAGCTGTTGCCGTTCATGTTAAGCATACTCTGCGTCGGCAGCGCGCCGCTGGGCACGCTGAAGTTGGTGGCCAGTTGCTTGCGCGCGCTGCTGCTGGACGTGCCGACGTACACGTTGTAGCCGGTCGCGTTGGGCACCGTGAAATAGGTGCACGAGATGGTGCAGGTGTTGGCGCCGCCGGAGTTGCAGACCACTGTGCCCGCCGCTTGCGTCGCGAACGTTTCGAGGCTGCCGATGGTCGCGCTGACGAACACGTAATACGTGCCGTCCGCGACGGTGCCGCCGGTGGCGGTCGAAGTCGGCTTGAGCGGCGTCGCGGGCGCCCACAGGTAATCGCTGGCATTGGTCAGCCAGTTCTCTTCCGTGAGCTTGAGGGCGTAGATCAGCTCGGCGAAGCGCCGCGCTTTGACATCGCCTTCAAGCAAGGTGCCGCGAATCTGCTCTTGGATGGTCACGGACTGATCGGTGGTGATAGACTGGAACGTGTTGAACAGATCGATGACCGTGTAGGGCAAATCGGGCGCGATGGCGTTCTGGTCGAGCACGCCGGGATACGAGCTGCCGTTGACGGTATTCCAGCCGAACGTCTGGATCGCTTTCCAGTGATGCCGATCGCTGGCGCGGTCCTGATTGTTGACGCGCGCCGTGGAATTCACGAGCGGCGTATCCACGGGCACGACGACGGCGGCGGGACCTTGCAAGTCATAGCCCAACAGGCCGGAAGTCGTGTTGATGTTGCGGGTCATGCTCGCCGATTGCAGCCGCTGCTGGACCAGTTGGATGGTCTCTTCCGTAATACTGTCCGCATACTGGCCGACCGGCACTTGGATGGTCGCCATGAGGGTCAAGCCTTTCCAACCCCCGGCACGAGGCGCGGGGGTTTCTCAATACAAGGTGGGTAAATGAAGCTAGCGCGCCATTTGCTGGCGGATGAGCGCCTCCGCGAGCGCGGTGGTTTGATCCGCTGTCGGCGGATTCATGAGGTTCATCCGGCGCAAATAGGCGATTTGATCGGGGCTAAAGTCGGGCATCCCCGCCTCGCGCGGCAACATGCCCACGGTCTTATCCTGCACGCCCGGCGCGCCTATGCGGCTCATTGGCCCCGGCTGCTCTTGCGCCGCGATTCGCTCCACTGTGTCTTTGATCGCCGCGACCGTCGCGCGATCCTCACGCAGTTGGCTCAAGATCGGGTCAAGGCTGGGGCTCCCCGCGCTGGCGAGGCGCGCGGAAATCGCGCGCAATTGCTGGGCAATGGGAGTCATCGTCGCCTGGATTTGTCGCTCTACCGTGCGCCGGACCCGGCGGGTGAGCCGGGCCATGCGCACGCGGCCCATCAGAGCCATGTTGTCGTCGGTGTCGGTATCCGCGCCGGCCATATCCTCATCGGTGTCGCCCGTCGCATCGACATCGTCGTCCCCGTCGTTGTCAGGGTCGTAGATGAGCACGGCTTCCTGGCAATAGGGGCAGTCACAGGTACGCAAGATGGCCAGCGCCGCCTCGTGCAGCCCCGCGCGGGTATCGGCGCTGATGCGCTGGCCGTCACGGGTCTCATCCGGCTCCTCGACACGCGCCACCTCAGGCGCAATGGCGATCGGCGCAGTGGGCGTGGCCACGGTGGCAGCGGCACGCTGTGCAGGCACGGGTGACGAAACAGCGGTTGGCGCGGATTTTGGTAGGTACTCGGCCACGCGGGGATCGTCTTGGCCGACGAACGCGCCGTACAACACGCGCGAGCCGCCGTCGGCCAGGCGCTCGCGGTCCGAGGCCGCCGCGCGATATTGATGGCCGTGCTCGTGCAGGTGCACGTGCGGCTTCGAGCCGTCGCCCACACCAGCGTGCGCGTGCATGTGCTTGTGGGCGTGATCGGGCGTGCCGTCCGTGTGGTCGTGATGGTGGTCGTTCTCATGCACCGTCGCGCCATTGTAGGCGTGGCTGTGCGGCGTATGCGCATGCCCCGTCTCGGTGTTCATCTTGGCTTCGATCGACCCAGTGTCGATTGCCGGAGCCGGACCAGCCGGAGTGGCGCCACCCAGATCGTAGCCGGTAAGTCCCGTATCCGTGGAGATCTCGCGTGTCTGTGTGGCTACCTGTGCTTGCTCCACGATCGCGCCAGAAGCAGGTGCCGTCTCAGCGGTTGCGCTGCTTTCCGCTGGCGCCGGGGGCGTGGTGGTAATCATCGCTGGCTCCTCATCCGCCGCCAACTCAGCGGCATAGATTGCTTCCGCCGCGCCGCCGAATCCTGCTGCGCGATAGATGGTCAGGCCGCTGCGTGCCGCGCCGGGATTGCTCGGCGCATCGACCAGCGAGATTTCCGCCAGGTCGAAATCTTTGTAGACCGGGACAGTCTTATCGCCGATCATGCGCGTCTCGGTCTTGGCGTTGGCCGCGCCGATGCTGTAGCCGCAGAGCACACCGTCGAGCACTTTTTGCCAGGTGTCCGGTGCGCCTTTCGAGATGCGCGCCCGCACGACCACCTGACGCTGATCGTCGTCACAGAACGCGAAAACGCTCTTGCCGATCGCTTTCTTGGGATCGTGCTGCTCGCGCACGTTGCCGTGCCAGCGCTCGTTCACCGCGCGTTTCATCGAATCGTAATCGAAGACGGTGCCGAACGTATCAACCTGCTCGTTGCTGAGTACGCCTTCCACTTCCCACGTGTTCGCATCGATGCGCGTGATGGGAATGTAGCCGATCTCAGTCATACCCGGTGTCGAGAAAGCCTTGACACTCACGGCGCGGGTGACCGCCGACTCAGTGGCGCGCTTCTTCTTGGGCTTGGCTTTCGTGGTGGGGGCGGTTTCTTCTTCCTCGTCGCCCTCTTCCCCCTCGTCCGTTTCATCCTCCGGCCCGTCTTCTGCGCCCTCTTCGTCCTCATCTTCCGTATCGCCCTCTTCACCCTCTTCATCATCAGCGGCGGGGGCAGCGCGGTTCAGATAGTCGTCATAACTGGCATAGCCGCCCTCGACCAGCGCCGAGGTGAGAATGGTGGCGCTTTGCTCGATGATGTCATCCAGGGATTGCGCGCTGGGCGCATCAGCCCGTTGTGTCGTCGGCTGGCTCATACGAGAGGAGTCCTCGCTTTCCGTATCGTAGTCGCCGACACCGTTCGCGCGGGCAGCGGCTTCTAATGTTTTGCGCGCCTTCGCTTTCAAATCAGTAGGAAGAGTTGTCTGATCCAGACGCGCCAGGGCATTGCGCAAGTGTGGCAAGTCAACCTTGCCATTCTTATCTCGATACACTAAATGTCGCTTGCTGCGCGGAACGGTCTTCCCGTCCTTATCTTTCTGCCCTTCTTCTACGGCAGCAAAACAGGAATCTGGTAAATCGTTTTGATACGCGGTTGGCCAGGCGTCCCGCGTGGTGGTCGGCTGTTGTTGTCGCCCAGGAGCGGCTACCTGGTGCTTCCGGGCCTTGAGTTTGAGTGCCATGCGGCACCTCCTGGGCATGAGGATATGGCGACGCCGCAGGAGCAAACCCACGGCGTCTTGAGGTCAATGAAATGAGAGAGAGTCAGGCGGCTGGCCACCAGTCTGCTTGGAGTACGCGAAGTTGAGTGGTGAGATCGGATGCGACGGCACGATGTGGCTTATCCTCAATAACACTTGTATCGCCGAATTGTTTGCCAAGCAGATTCGCAATCTGCTTGGCAAACGTATTACTCGAGGCGGTGCCTGTGCGCGGGGTCCTTCCGAGACGACTGAGCATCTGAGTGAGAACGCCGATTGGCTCATTGCGAAGCGCCTCGTACACACTTTGGCGTGTCTCCCCAAAGGCATGCCACGCTTCAATGGGATCGAAATTGTCTTTGAGAGCACCCGTATTGCTGGTCATGAGAGTCGATGACACATCAGGCTCTCTGGTTATTGGAGCATTGGACGTTCCAGTGCCCCCAATCGTCCGATCAAGATGATCAACAATCGCATTGGCCAATGTTATTTTGCTCGCATTTGCTGGCGGCATCACAAACCCTGCTGGCATATTGGGGTTTTGGGCCATCGCCTGGAGCACGCCACTTGGCTCAGCATAGAGCACACTGCGCAGAGTATCTGAGCCAAAATGCGCATAGGCTTCACGCGGATTGAACTCATTCTGCAATTCAGAGAGACGCGGACGATCCGATGGAGGCACGCGCATGGTATTGTCGCCAAACGTTCGTGGGGCAGCACTCTTTGCCGCCGCTTTTTCCAATGCTGTCTGCTTTGTCGATAGATCTGGTCGCGCCGCATGCAGCGCCGCATATTGCTCACGCAAGCGCGCCAGCGCGTCACGATAGCCGGCCAATTGCGGGTGCTCGGCTGATGCCGATTTGGTGCCACTGCCAGCCTTTGCCGTGGTAAAGTTGGCGGCATAGTGACCATCGGTCACATGGGACGTGATGAGTGAAACCAGTGCGTCATGATTGTCGCGCAAACCGGTCGAGTTGAGATGAAGGGCATCCGCTCCTGAGCGCAGTGAGGAAAGCGACTGAGTTGATAGGAGCGCTCCAATTTGATGATTGCCAAAGGCCGCCTGAAATATTGGCAGGTTCTGAGGAGATGTCACGAGCAAATACGGATTATATTCTGCGATTGCATTTCCAGCATGAACAGGAACCAAGGGGCTTGCAGATGGTCGTGTCTCCTTGGGCGCGTCAGGGTGCGCAGCCTGCCATTGCCGCGCCGCCTCATGCAAGCCCGCGATACGCGCCGCCGCCCCTCCGCTTTTGCGCCCATCGCCGCTCTTGGCTGCTGAGGCTGTAGGGAAATCATAGGAGTAGCGGCCATTGGTGACGTGCGCGGTAATGCGGCTGATGGTTTCCGCGCGTGTCGCACCAGGAGCAATACCCTGACCCTTGGCAATCTCATTGAGAGTCCGTGTGCCGCTCAGTCTATCAAGTGCCGCACCTAGTTGATGCTCACCATAGAGTTGGGCCAGAAAATGAGGATCAGGAGGGGCATATGGGTTGAATTCATGCGCAATGTGGGACGTGATCGGCTGGATATTGTCTGTTTTCACCACCGCGCCTTTTGGGGAGGTCACTTCTAAATGCGCTTCCCGTGGCGCGCTGGGGTTTGCCGCTTGCCAGGCGCGAGAAGCGGCATGCAAATCAGCGATGGATGCGTTGCCTACACCGCTCTTGCGCCCACCGCTCGATTTGGCGGTGCCAGAACTGGTCTTTGTAGAGAATGCTTGCCGTGCTTCATGCATGATCTGGCGATCAGATTCAATGCGATCTGCTAACATGCCAGACTTAAAATCTGGCTCTGTTCTCATAGAAGAATAATTCTGATGATGAAGAGCATAGCGCTCTTTGCTTGCGAGACTTAATTCATGCTCCCACTTATCAGCTTGCTGTCGAGCTGATTCAGCAGCAACAGTATCGCCTTTTTGATAAGCACGATCCTCTTCTAGGCGATATTGTTGGGCAAAATGCGCAGCAACATCGACTTTGGAAGGAGAGTCTTTCCCAACACGCCCCAAAATCTCTTGAGCACGCTCATGAGGAATGCCCGAAGCAACCAGAGCGGCCATCTTATCATTTTTCGCATTACCCGTATGAGGAACGATCTTCTCATACGCCTGGCCATCCGCTGTGATGATACGAACTGTGGCCAACTCATTTCCACTTCTTGTCTTGTTAGTGCCTACTATATCGACTCGAACCACTTGACCCTTTTTGCCATCAGGGAAAGTGCTTTTACTACCAGTGCCCGTGCCGATATTGCCGATGATCCGCCCATCGGAGCCGCGCACGATCTCCTGGTTCTTATACCGCTGCATCTCAGCCAATTGTGCGCGAAGCCGATCGAGCGCCTGCCCCTCGCTGGCATGCATCCGCTGGCTGCCGGTATCCATCATTGGTATGCGCACTCGGTTCTCGCGATCACCAGCCGCTTTTGCGGCAGCCTCGTCGGCGGCAATCTTCGCATTAATCTTCGCAAGCGCGTCCTCGCGGGTCATTCCGTGCGCAATCATCCGATCAAGGTAGCCTCCGTGCACATATATAGTTCTCATGCACGACGGACATAGCGTCATAGCCCAGAATGTGTGCAACTGGTTGTCATTGGGAATACGGAATCCCAACTTCTGGCCACGCATCGGCCCGTTCAGCATTTTCGAGCAGCGCATGCATTGAAATGTCTTACCGCTCTTTGACTCAGCCGAACGAGCGCGGGCAAGTTGCGCTGGCGACATGACACGGGGCTGTGGCGATGTCCATTGACGGAACCCGCTTGTTTTGCCACTGCCTGCTCCGAAGCGCCCATTCGCATCACGTGGCTGATCGGGGTTATAGTCGCGCAGGATCACCGCCTGAGTCAATGCCTGCAATTGGTCATGGAGTTGAGCGAGTGTCGGCATGGCGATCGATCCCCAACAAGCCCATCAGAAACGGCCAGACGATCTCAATGATCTCGCGGGCGTCGGCGGGTGTCTTGTGGAAGTGTGTCGTGTATTCCCGGTACAGTGCGTCGTACAGGTCTTTGAGACACGGTGTGTGTGCAATATCAGCGGCGATGTCGGGCGGAATCTGCGGCTGCGGCGTGCTCATGGGCGGCGCTCCTGTTTTGGCTTCAGTGTACGCCATGTGCTGATGCCGTTACCCCATCTGGCTATTGGCGGATTCCCCTACCGCAAGATGAGCAAACTTGGCGAGAATTTCTTGGTGGGCGTTCGCTTTCGCGGCTTTCCACTGTGCTGAGGCCACGTGCAAATCAAGAACATCAACGCCTTCCCAGCGCAAGCATCGGAAGCAATCGCCAGTAAAATGCCAAATGGTGCGCCCATTTGACCATTCAGGATTCTCATGCCAGATGATAGGCGCATTCTGGCAGAGAGGACAAGGATCCACTTGCTTGCTCATGGACTAGTTGCCTTCCATTCCCTGCCGCCATTGATCCACGATGCTGCCCAACTGCTGCGAGAAGGCGTCGAATTGCGCCTGATCGAACACCGGCTCGGCATCAGCTCCGGCGGCGTCGAAGAACACGTTGAAGCCCGCCATTGGGTCCTCACCCAAGCCGAGATCCGCCGCCACGGTATCGGCAAAGCCGGACGCCGCGCCGCCCAACTGCGCGCCCAGCGCGTCGATGACGCCAGGGTCGAGCGAGTCTTGCAGTCCTTGCGGCAAGTCATTGAATTGCAGCAAGCCTAGCTCTTGCCCGGCGACCGGCGACGGAGGTGGCGCCGCGTTGGTATACGAATCGATGACGCCTGGATCGAACGAGACGTTGGGCCACTGTGCCATCGAGGGATCGGCCAGCAGATTGTCGATGAAGCTGGGACTGGCAATGTCACCCCATTCCGAGGCTTTGAACGCGCCGTTGCCTTCGGGATTGAAGCCAGGCCCCAGCGCGCAACGGCAAAGTGGGTGAGATGGCGGGGCGAAGCCACCAGACGGGAATTCACTGAAAATGGGGATGCTGCCTTGCAACTCGTTGTCTGCACAGATCGTGCACGCCCCGGCGCTGGCCATCCATTGCTTGAAGCGCACGCCGTTCTTGAGGTAACTGGCAAATTGGCCGAACGTCTCCGCGCGCGCCGTTTCCGTGACGGCAATCATGTTGGCGCGGGTGTTGATGGCCTGTTGCAGCGAGCGCGGAAGATTCTGATAGTCCGACGAGAGCACACTGCGCAAATCGCGCGCCACCGCCTGCACACTCATCATCTGATTGCCAATGCCGTCCCACAATTGCACAGCGATGACGTTGCGGGTCGTGTCGTCGATGGCGGTAATCCAGTTGCCCGCGTTTTGCAACAGGAACGCGCCGATGTTGGAGTCATTGACATTGAACGCGCCAGCCAGACCCCAATTGGCCGTCTCCTGCGACGCGAAGAGCGACGCTTGCCCATTCCAATAGGCGTCAAGCACCTGCATGACCATCAGATCACCCAGGGCAGTTTCCAGCCAGGAATCGAAATTGAGTTGATTCGCCGCATACGTCTCACGCGCTTGCTGCCAGGCCGCGTAATCCTCCGGAGTCAGAATAGAAGAAGGATCAAGGCCCGCATCCCAGCCGAACGCATCCCACCAGGCAACCACCGCATCAGGAATATCGTTGGGCGCGGCAGCCAGATCATTCAAGAAACTCTGATCCGTGCCATCGTCTTGGCGCGTCACCATTGGGCGGCGAGCGCGCTCATGAATGAGCCACGGCGGAGCGGGCAGCATCGTATCGGGCGGCGTGTGGCCTTCTCGCACCGGCAAGGGCTTGCCTTGCTGCTGGGCACGATAGGCCAGTTGCCAGAACCACATGCCGCGCAGGCGATGACCTGTTTTTTCTAGTGACTGCTTCGTGGGCACGCGGCCATGCAGAAACGCCGTCCACACGAGCTGGCGCGGCCAGGCAATCTTATGGCGCGTGTGGCCCGACACCAGGCCATCGCGACCCAAGTGCAAGCCTTTGACCTGCTTGGGCTTCTTGTCCAGGCGCGCAATCGAAGCCGTCAGCGACTGATGGAGCAGAGCGAGGCGCGTGAGGCTCGGCATCAATCACCAACTCTCGGCACGGCTTCCGTCTGATACCACAAGCGCAGCGCGGCGCGTTCCGTCTGCATCCTGGCGACAGCCCCGGAATCCCCCTGGCGCTGCGCTAGATCGATAGCATAGCCCAGTTTGGAGAGGTAGTCGCTCACCAGGCTCTTATTGGCCTCAAGCGTCGCCGTGTTGGCCTTGTTGCCCGCCAGGCGGCTCATATGATCGGCGGCTTCCGCTTTGTTGCCCGCGCGATCCGCCAGCGTCGCATGCAGCGCCGTCACCACGCCAGCCACCTTCGTGAGATCGTGCTTGTACAGCGCCTGGTTCTTGCCACCGCTATCGGCACAGCCCGCGAAGTGCCCATTGTCGCCACGTATCGGTGTCTGACACCCGCCGCGCACGATGACCGCTTGGAGCATGCGGCGCTTGACTTCGCGCTGATGAATGGCCTCATAGCGCATGTGGAGATCAACGATCGAGGTTCGTAAGAGGTTGATGATCGGCATGACTCACTCCTGATCAGTGGGTTCGACAGGCGATGGCAGCGTCTCGCGATCGCCCAGGTCGCCGAACCCACGGGTAAGCGATGGCACGCTCACCCAAAAGGGGGGCGTTGCTCATCCTCCATTGCCCGCGCCACCTCGGCCTTGAGCGCGCGCAACTCGTCCAGCACGATGACGGCGCTCTCCGGCTCTGTCTGTGCAGTAGGCAGAGCGCCACCGCCCAGCGGGAAGGCATAGCGACGCAAGCCCGCCCACACCCATACCTGCTCACAGGTGAACGGCGCGCCGTCGAGCGGAGCATGCACCAGCGGCCATTCCGGCATTGGTGCAGCAGAGTCAAGCGTCGCCAGCGTGATATGTGGAGTAAATCCATGATTGGCGGCCACCACAAAGCCAGCGCCAGCCAGCGCCGCCATCAGATCGGTACGCCACGCCACAAGGTCGGGCGCATCGACCAGCGCCACCACAGCATCGTTCCCCTCATCCACTCCCTTAAAGCGGGCATAACCGTTGATCTTCAGGATCACAGGCGGCATATGCTTTGCCCACGCTGCGACCGTCAGGCAAAGTTGCTCCACGTCAAGATCAGCCTGCTTGCCAAGATAGGCAAGCGTCACATGATAATCCGGCCACGATCCCTCTTGTGGCGCATTGGGCACGAGGTCGCAGAGTGGCTGCAATATATGGCCGGGCGGATAGAAGCAGACCGTCACGTCCTGTAACCCTGAGCCAGCATCCGGGACAGGCGGATCACCAGGGCTATTGCCAGCGGTATTCGCCACCGGATAGGGCATCGAATGGTCATCGAAGGGACGCCCGCACCCGCAGATCATGCATCGGCAGTCAGCCTCATGCGATTCCGCGTCGCGGATCTGGGCAAACACCGCGCGCACCTCGTCAGGTGACGAGCAGCGCGCCAGGTGTTGCTCGGCATAGGCATGCAAGGGCGCGGGCAGCACGTCACTCTCGAAGCGCGGAACGAGCCGCCCCTGCTTGAGGGCGTTGAGCGCAACGGCCCGATAGCGCCGCCACTCATCGCTCACATCGCCGTCCGTCATTTGGGCGCGCTTCGCCTTGCCCGACGACGCCAGCGTTTGCTTCGCCTGGTCGATGAGTGCCGAAACCTGCGCATCCGTGGGCGCTAATCCCGCCGTCTGTGACGCATCACCGCTTTGCGCGGCGCCTTGCCCCTCCCCGGCGGTCGATGGAGAAGAACCACCGCCGCCGGAGTCAGAGGGAGCAGCAGATGAAGCGGACGACTCTCCACCCGCATTGCTCGGAGAGCCGGTGTCGCCGCCACCCTGGCCACCCTGATCGCCTTCATCGCCAAAATCGAAACTGCCGTAGTCCGGCTCGTCGGGCTTGTCGAGTTGCTTTTGCAACGACTTGGCTTGCAGATCCGCGATCTTGCCCTGCGCCTGCTTCGTTGCCAAATCCACCGCCTGCACTTGTTGTGCCTGCTTCAGGGAAGCATCGATGGTGTCGAGTTGGATGACCGCTGAGGGGCCGCCGTCGAACATCACGAACGGCTTGATCTCTTGCGCTACCGGCCAGCCCATCAGATGGGCCATGTCACTGGGGCTAATGGCTCCCGTCTGCACGCCAATTTGGAGTGTCTGCGCTTTTTGATACTCGTCCTCCGGCTCAGCGATGCCGCCCCACTCGACACAGATGCGCTCGTCCGCAAACTTCTCACGCACGGAATCCGTCAGGAGATCGCTATAGAGCTTGGCCACGGGGCGCACGACGCGGCGATAGACGACGTTCTCCTGGCTGTCGCCGCTCGACTTGTTAACCGATTCCGTGATGCCCAGCTCGGAGAGCGTCACGCCAAACTCAGCGGCAATGACGTTCAAGAGCCAGCGGTCATAGTCGATTTGTGCGTCGTAGGGCCGCGTCTGCTGGAAACTGGTGATGCCCGGCGGCGCGATGTGCAGGCGCACCTTTTGCTGGTCATTGCCGGCAATAAGACCGTTCAACATGCGCTCGTACTGCTCCCAATCCTCCGGCGTCGTGTTGGTGACGCTGGCATCGGGAAACAGGATGCCTTCCGGCGTCGCACCATCGGTGAAGCGCGAGAGGTTGAGTGTCTGCAAGCGCAGGTGCTGCTGGATGAGCAGTAGCACCTTTTCAACCCGGCTCATCGGATAGATGCTATCCGTGCGCGCCGCCTCTTGCAGCATGACCATATTGTCGGACTTGTACCAGCCCGCCGGGATGCCGTGCACGAATTGCAAAAAGGCGTAATCGGGCGGCTCCGGCAGGCGACCACGCTGATTGATGAGCAACTTGATGGACGCCGCGTCCACATAGTCAAGACCCAGGATCTCGCCCTTGCGATTACGCCGCTTCCAGATGGTCGAGACCCCTAATTCGAGCACGTCGCGCACCGACGCGCACAGCCATGCCGACAGGCGCGTCTGCCCGTCAGGGCGCTCCAGCCACGCGGCGGCGGGGGCGAGGATCTTTTGCCACTTGGCGTCGGTGTCCGATTCGCCGTCGGGAATGACCCCGGCCCGCATCGTGACACGCGGCTCTAGGCGCATGAGCACGTCGAACCACACGCTCTCGGCAAGCTGGATAGCATGGGAGAGCGCCGCCAGTTGTCGCAGCTGCCAAAACGAGGTCGCCTCGCTCGACCGGGGCAGCGCGGCGATATTGTAGCCAACCGGAAAGTCCGCCCACTGGCGCGGCCCCTCCGGTGTCTCAAAGCCCTGCATGGGCCGCAGCGGCGCGCCGGGAGCGAAGATGGTCGAGGGCGTCTGTTGCGGCGCCTGATTGACGTTGTACTGCTCGGCGACGCCAGGATCGGGGATGCCCAGGCCCGGCGTCGTCTTGCCCGGCACGGGAGCATGCGCGCCGCTCGCCAGGAAAAGCTGAGGGTTGCGCACCATCGCGACAGGCAGCTTCGTGCCGCGTGCCGCCTGCTCCGGCGTAATGCGACGGGCCAGATCCGCCACTTGCGTGGAGAGCGTCGCCAGTTGTTGAGTGATGTCGGGCTGGCGATGGCGACGGCTCATGCGGTGATGTCCTAACGTGGTAGAATGGAAGTAAAAGCGTGAGGTAAGCACAATGGCAGATATGAAAGAGATCGTTGATCTGTGGCGCATAGTGCCGGATGAACCTGACTATGCCAATTACTTCTTGCTCCTACGCGACCCGAACGGCTGGTATGAGGCACGGGTGGATTGGCAGGGCTGCACGCATTTCTACCACTATACCGACAAGCCCTATCCAGAACAGACAACCGCTGATGATGAGGTCCTGTATCTACACATCTGCGATATTGATGCGCTGATTGCGCGTTTGCAGGCGATCAAGATGTTTGCTGAAACCTATTTTACTGATTGGCCCGGTGTCCCAGCACGCAAGTGAGGAGTGATCAGTGACAGCAGTGTACATTCACGATTCTATCAGTGAGATGACCTCATTCCAGGACGGGCCTGTTTGGATCTATGGAATCACGATCGTCACGAGTGGTAGAATGGAAGTGAAAGCGAGGTGCGAGCGTTGGATAATCAACAGTACTACCCAGCAACAGCAGCCAACTTTGGCGAAAACTTTGAACTCCTGGAAGTCAGTCTCATTGCCTATCATGGCCCCGGCTATGATATTTATCCACTATGGCTGGAGACTGGCCGCACATATGAGAGTGAGCAGACACACTACAGAGTACCAATCCAGCAAATCTTGCATGTTCGCTATGTCGTTGATGTGTCACTCGACACACTGGAACAACGGTATCTTACTCGGCCCGATGTCGATGCCAAGTGGGTCTATGAAGCACTGGAACAAGGCGACGAACACACGCTCACTTTTCTGAAAGATCGTCTTGAAGGGAAGTATCAGTAAGTTGAGAGGTGCAAGCGATGACCAAAGATGATGTGCTCAGACTGCTCAATGATCTGCTGGACGATCCGAATTGGCTGGTGAACGGCATCGGTGCCGATGGCGAGCAGACCGGATTCTATGTCAGCGCGTTTCGCCTTCCATTCAGACGCACCCATGAGACGCCTGCCCAACATGTGGTCTTTCGCTCACTTGAGCAGTTCTACACAGTCAACGCATCCTATCGACGGCAACTCATCTTGCCCGCGCTGCTCAGTACAGAGGAGCCAAGCCATGGTGATTCCACAGACCCGCGCACTGGTCATCTGGAAATGTCCTGAATGCTCCTGTGACGGCAAAGACTGGACAGGGGGTCACTGGATTGGTAAGGGGTATGGCTGTGTGCTAACCTGCATTTGCGCCTGCCACGGCAATACGTATCTGAACGAACCGTTTGATGATGCCGAGTTAGAGGCCATCTTAGCCGCCATCAGAGAGGAGCTGAACGATGAGTGACTGGAATGAATCTCTACTTCAGGCGGTCGCTACTGCCTTTGAAGTATCCCCTGAAGCACTCCATTTTGAGATCGAACACGATCGACTAGTACGAGAACAATACCAATTAGACCACGAGCACTGGCGGGCAATAGCCATGCGCCGCACGATAGCCATGTCATACGCCTTTGATCGTCTGTTTCAGGCCTATCCACTGGCATTGCCAGCGACCACATAGGGCACCTTCTTAGCGCGGCACCAGCGGCCCAGTGAAGCGATCGCGCTCCGCTTCACGCTCGCGCAGATGATCGAGCAGCGCGTGGGTCGTGCGGCTTGGCTGCGTCAAGAGGTGGCAGGTGATCGCCCGGCTCATCACGCGATCGTCGTGGAAGCCTGAGGGCGCCGACATGCTGCCATTCTTCTGCACGGCGAAGATACTTGCCTCAGCCAGAAAGGGCAACGAGCGCGTGAGGAACGTATCGTCGCGCATGCCCTTGCCCAGCGCGTCGATGACCAGCGGCTTCGTAACCGTCGTGGTAGGCCAGCCGGGACGCGCCTCATGCGCCTTCGTGGGCTGCAACGGATCGACGTGGTGATAGAGATGCGGATAACGATGAATGCTATTGAGCGCCAGGAGCACCGCGTGACCGTGATTATTGCGCTCGACCGCTACCAGCGCATTGAGGTAGTAGCGCCCCAGCCAGTTGAGCAGCAGCGCGAAGACCTCCGGGTCCCAGCGCCCATGCAGCTCGGCCACCTCGACATGTGTCTGGCGATCGCCCACCGTCGCGCAATCGTAGTCGCCGGTATCCAGCCCCTCGGCCACGTCAGCGCCGATGATATATTCATGGCCCGCCTGGGGCAGTTCCCACACCGTCAAGCCCACCGTCGCCTGCGCGGGCGCGCCATCGACCACCAGCGGCACGACGTGCTCCGCACGCACGCGCTCTTCGTGGCGCGCAACGGTCGCAGGATTGAACACCGGATGGCCTGATTGCACGAACGCCTCAGCCGCGCTCGATGGATGCTCCTGATGCATACGCCAGGGCTGATCGAGATCGGCAGCCGTTCTAGCGTACCAGGCATCGTCGCGGTCCGGGTGGCGTCGCCAGGAGAGGAACACCGGCTTGAACGTGTTCTCGCGCGTCTCGGCTTTCGTCCAGATGGCATGAAACGTGTTGCCCAGACCATTGGCCGTGCTGATGCCCAGGATCTTGCCGCCCGCCGCCGTCGTTGGCTGCACCGCCGCCCAGATCTCGCTGTCGAACTGCTGATGCGCCCACTCGTCCAGCACGACCAGCGAGCCGGATGCCGACCGCCCCGCGCCTTCCGTGGCGGGCAGCGAGCGAATGACGCTTGGATGCGGATGCTTGTCCCCATCATAGTGGATGATCTGGAAGCGGCTGGTATTGTCCTCACCCACCTCGCAGGTGTGAATGCTCTGCGGGCCGCATTGTAGCCACGGCGGCAGATGCTCATAGGCGAGCTTGGCCCGGCGCAAGAGTTCTTTCGCGTCCTCATCATTCTTGCTGAGGAAAAGCACCGTCTTGGCCGGCTGGAAGCGCACGAGCCACAGCGCATAGGCGACGGCGATCTCCGAGACGCCCAGCTGGCGTGACTTCAAGACGATAACCTGCTGCTCTCTATGCAGCAGATCGATCAGCGCCGCTTGCCAGGGCCAGAGATGAAACGGGATGATGCCTTGCGTCGGGTGCCGGATCTGCACATGCTGGTCAATGAAATAGACGGGATCAGCGGCGCATTTGAGATATTCAAATGCTTGCTGGGTGCGCTCGTTGATGGTCATCGCTGTCACCCGGAGAGCGCATCGCCCTCGACAAAGCCGCGCTCACGCCGCCAGTCATCCACAGCCTGCATGAGGGTTGCTTGCAGTGCCACGAGCTGCGTGAGATCAATCTGCCCGACCGTCTGGCCATTACTAGTGATGTCGAGTTGTTGCTTGTCCCGAAACTCTAGCATGCGCGCCTTGGCCCAAAATTCCAGCAGCCGATCGCTCCAACGTGTGACATCAAATGTTTCACCTTTAGGAGTGACAACCGTTTCCAGATAGCCCGTCACGCTACGCCGGTGGATCTCCGCGCGGATGTCATCATTCACCTGCTCTTTTGTATCCTGATAGCGCAGGCTGAACGTTTCATCGTGTTCTTCCCACCAGCGCACGAGCGAGCGATCAATCTGGATCGCTCGACAGGCGCCAGTCTCATTCGCTAACTCCACAAATGCCGCCAGAAACGCCGCTTGCGTGCCAGGACGCACGTCGCGGGGAATATGCTGGCCCTGCGGGCGCTTCACGCGCGGGCGATCGGGGGATGAGCGATCCACATCGGCAAACATACTATGGGCTTTGTGCCGATTCACAGCACCAAGTGAAACACCAAAACGTTCCGCAATTGCCCGGATCGGGGTGTTGATCCGGATCGCCTCGTTAATCGCATCATGATGGGGATGTGAGCAAATCGTACAAACTCGCGCCATAGAACATCACCGCGCTTGCATTCGCTTCAGTTGCCGACGGTGTACCCGCATCAGACGTCGGCGGCGATTCTCAGAAGAGAACAATGAGTAGAGCAATGGCCTGAGATCAGCAAGCAGCAAAGGATCTTTACTCATAGGACATCACTCGCTCTAGAAAGGGCTAATATTGAGATAAAAACTACCCTCGGCAGCCGAGGCACAAACACCGGTTGAGACCCAGCGATACCCCCAAGTGCCACTTTTGTCCGGTGTCACATCCTGATGATAGTTCCCAGTGCTATCACGCACGATAGTGCCCACACCGCCATAGGTATAGGTTATTTCTGCGCCACCTGGATCGCGGGTAATGAGCGAGACCGTACCTGGATCGGTCGCCGTGCCACTGACAGCAAACGATGCCGTCAAATGGACGACCTGGCCGAGAGTATAGGTATTCATATCTGATCCTTGATCGTCACGATTTGGAGTACGACATCACTGAGAGTCGCTATCATAAGCACCATCTCATTGAGGGTAACGATCATAAATGCGGTGTCACCAATGCTTACCATTCCCGGAGCATCCAGCAATATCCCTGATGCACTGAGAATACTAATGGCCTGGAGTACCTGCGCTAATATGACAATTTGGGCACTCTCGCTCAGCGCGCTATTGCTCTGGATACTGGCCGGGGCGCTGACTTGCGCGCCCGCGAGCGGCGCCGCGCTGTTGCTCTGGGTGGCCGCCGGGGCGCTGACTTGCGCGCCCGCGAGCGGCGCCGCGCTGTTGCTTTGGACGCTCACGGTATCGACCACTTGCGCGGGCGCGGCGATGACAGCGTTGCTTTGCAGCGTTTGGCCGCTCGCGATGATTTGCGCCGCTTCGCTCATGGCGGCGTTGGCGGCGATATTCGCCGTGCCGGCCACGACGTAGCCCGGCGTCACCAACTCGTTGGAGGCATTGCCCAGGATGCTCGAATTGGCGGCGTCAAAGTTGAGCTTGGCGGTACTGCTCGTGTTGGCGTTGGCGGTGACATCCAGCCAGAAATCTAAGTATAGCTTGTCGCCGGTGCCAAACGTCGCGGCGGCCAGCGACGTGCCGCTAAACGGGAAGGTCGTCGTAGTGCCGGTGATGGTCTGCGCCGCCAGCTCGCACGTGCCGATCAGCGTATAGGTCTGGCTCGTGCTGTTGTATTTGTACGCGCGCACATAGAGATCGGCGGTCAGGTTGCCGGTGCCGCCGGAGATCGAGCCGCGCACCGAGGGCGTCCAGGTGCCCGCGACGATGGTCAGCCCTTCGAACGCGATAGTGTCGTACAGGCCGCCCAGGCCGCTGGGCGCGCCGAGTGACGATCCCGCCGGCCAGGCGTTGCTCGTGAAATTCCAGATGAATTCACCATAGCCGGTTCCGGTGCCAATCAGCGTTGTGAAGCCGTACTCGCCGCCGCCCGTGCTGTTGGCAACGAGCGCGATCGCGTTGGTGAGCGTCGTTGCCCGGACGTTGGTCATGTAGACCGTGAGTGCGGTCGGCATATCAGACCTCAATTGCCAGCGCGCCAGCGGCGATCTGATATTGATTGCCCACCGCGACAGTCTGGCTGGTGACGGCCTGATACCACAGCAGATGACCGGAGCTTGAGGCGTCCCACACGCCGACGCCGACGACGGTATAGGTCGTGCTCGTCACGGCGGGGAAAGTAATGGCACTGGAATTAGTGATCTGATCGTGGATCGTGTCGGCATTCTGACTGATGGCGGACCAGGCGCTCGATGCGACGGCCTGGCGGGCATAGGACGAGCCACTGATCTCGGTGCCGCTGCCCGTATTCGCCGTTGGTGTCGTGGAAAACAAGCCGACATAGAGATTAGCAGGGGCGGCAACGACATTTGTTCCCTTAATCCAGGAAAGTTGCTGATCAGCCCAGTATTGCGCCGTCGCGTTAGCCATACATCATCCCCCTCTGCTAACTTCAACAATATTCAGTTATGCTTCTTCAGGAGCCAGGACCTCCGGCTCATCCGACAGAGCGGCCTCAACAGGGACAACCTCGGCGACTGGCTCAGCGGCGGCGGGGGCTTCCTCACTCGCGGCAGGTGCCAGAGGCATATCAGGGGCCACCACTTCCGGCTCAGCGGCGACTTCACTTGATCCGCCATTGCTCTCGATCTCTGGATCGGGCGTCACGGCGGGAGCTTCTTCAACAAGAGCGACTTCAGCCGGCTCAACAGTGGCCGTCTCATCAACAGCGGGGGTCGCGTTAGGCGTGCTCATGGATGGTTGCTCATCTTCAGGTTGTGCTGTATTGCCAGCGTAGGTCCGGGCAATACAGCCGGATGAGCAGAAACTACGCTCGGCCTCATATCGGGAGACCACGACTGACCAGCCCAGCGGGATCAGTGGAGTAACAACGGAACCCGCTGGCGATGTCGCCACATGTTCTTGTGCTTGTGTCTCAAGACCACACGCATCGCAGTGAAAGACGACAAACCGTCCCATGATTGTGCCTCCCTCTCGTTAAAGCAATGATGGATAGTTCGCCAGGAACCACCAGAACAAATGCCGTCCCAGCACGGAATTGCCCGCGTTGCTGGGATGTGAGCCGCTCAAGAGATTCGCGTTGCTGGGATGTGAGCCGCTCAAGAGATTCGCGTTGCTGGGATGTGAGCCGCTCAAGAGATTCGCGTTGCCGCCGATGACCACGCCCGCATCGCAAAAGCGCACGCCCTGCTCGCGTGCCCACGTCCGGGCATTGGTGACGAACGCCGTCTGGGTATAGGTCGCATTGACCGGGCAATACCAGGCCAGTTGAGCGCCATAGGATTGGCATTTCGCCAGCACGGCATTCATCAGTGAGCGCGAGAACAGCCCCGCGCCCATATCGTTACGGCCCAGCATCAGGATGACGAGGCCGGGATTGTAGGCCATCAGCCACAGATCCAGGCAGGTAAGACCATTGCAGTTGCCCGCGAGCAGCTCCGAGGTCGCGAAACCCTGCTGCGCGCCCACGTACAGCGTGAGATCGCTATGCGGGTAATACTGCTCGAGGCGCGCGCGAAAGTGCCAGACAAAGGAGCGATTGTTGGCGACGTAGCTATCACCCAGGATAAGCACCCGGCGCGGATCGGGCGTCGCGGTGTAGGCACTCACCAGCATAGGGGTCAGCGGCTCGCTGTTGCCGCTTGACGCCGCGATGTCGAGCGTGTGACTGCCAGCGGTCAGGCTTTTGATGCCCCACAGCGGAGCTTTGGTGATCCACTGGGGTAGCCCCGCGCCATTAGCGCTGTAACTGACGTTCTTGACCACACCATCGACGCTGAGCGTCATGACATCGGCGGCATGGTTCGTGCAATCGCCCAGCATCACAAAGCCGACGGCGTTCGTCGCGGTGGGGGCGACATGCAGCGTCGAGCCGGGATTGACGAGCGTGCGCATGCTCATCGTGCCCGCGACGGATTGCGAGGGAGCAACGGGTGAGAGGGATGCGCCCGCCTCGTCAGCAAGGGCGTCGTTGGCGAAGTTGCCGTATTGCAGATAACTAATGGAGCCGATGGGCACCGTCACGCGCGGATCGAGGTCGATCGTGCCTGTCGCCAGATAGTCGGTATGTGTCACCTGGATGGGGATCAACTCGGTCGTCCCCGCTTTGGGGAGCGTCGCGCCCGTCTGGGTGGGCGCGTCGGCGCGGCTCATCGTAAAGTGGCCTCGAATGGCACCGTTCGTTGGGCCTTCCGCCCAGATAAACTGGATAGCCGTCGGCAGAGCGAACAATTGCGCTGTTGACCATTGCCAGAGCGTATAGGTGGTCGTGCCGTGCGTCTGTGTGCCAAGCGGAGCGGGGGTCGCGCTCTGCCAGTAGGCGCCAGGGAGATCCGTCTCATTGATGGCGTCATAGGTCCACTCAACGGTGAGTGTGCCGGTGCCGGTGGTTGACCACAACTCGATGCCCGCGCCTACCTCACCAGCGCAGACATGCGGATGCGAGAGATAGGCCGTATTAGCCGTGGTGGCAAGATCGGGAGGCACCCCCACATCGGTAAAGTTGGGATCACAAAAGACGTATTCGCTGTCGTTGATCTGCATGAAGCCTCTTTGGGGCATGCGCTGCCATCAGGCGTCAGATTTCGGGGCTGTCGTGGATGACCCCCCGTTCCAGAAATGACGGATCTGGCGTTATGCGGTTGTCGGGCTGAGCAGGACCAGGGCATAGCGCTTAACGCGCCGTGCCGCGCGCTCGACCCAATAGGGCGTGTGGTCACACTCGGTTGGCTCGTTGCGCCAATAGTTGAGTGCCACCGCTAACTCCTCGCGGCTGAATCCGGCGTCACCCCGCGCGGCGGCGTTATCGAGTTGGGCGAGCACCGCCGGGGCGCGGTGCCACGACGCGCGCGTCTGCTGCTCGCGCGTCTGCATGCTCCGCTGATAGCGCCGCCAGTCCGGGGTCTCCTCCGGGCCACCCAGGCGCTCATTCCACTGGGCATCACTCTGGCGCTTCGTCTGGCAGGTAAAGAGCTTGAGTGGAATGGGATGCTGATGCCGGCGCACACGGGTAGGATCATAGGCGGGAATGCGCAAGCACAGATCGCCAGGGCGTAACGGCACGCCCGTCAAACAATCGCTGGCACTGGAGAGTTTCCGCGCTGGCTGCTTCTTATTGCTTGCCATCGATCACCATCCAGCCGCAAGATGAGGGGCGACAATATCAGCGGAGCCATGCGCGAGCCACCACCCAGAGGAGCACGCCCCTCACCATCAAGTGTACACAATGCGGGCGGCACGTGGGGGCGTGAAACGGCACGCGGGGGCGCTGCATACGGCACGCGCGCGGCACGCTCACGACGCGACGCGACGCAAGAGGCGCTCCATGATCTCTTGCTCCGCTTGCTCGCTTTGGTGACGCTCGACCAAAAACGCCAGCAATGCCCGGCGGTTGCGGGCGCTGGTCAGCACGAAGCCGGGCCGTCGCAGCCAGGCGCGTATCGTGCGGGGCGCATAGCCCAAGACCGGGGCCAGCTCGCGCGCGATGTCACGCCGCGCGATGCCCGCGCCGGCGCACAAGGCGATGATGGTCTCAGGCGTCAATCGGGGCATGGGCGTGGCTCCTCATCCTCTCGTGAATTGAGCGGCGATACCGACAAGCGCCAGCATGGCACCACAAGCAATCACAGCAATTCGCATGTCGATGCCAAACCCAATAAGAAGCAAACCGCCAATGATGGCACCGATGATGTAACCGATGATGTACTTCAATTTAGAACGCCGCATCATCACGCGCTCCTTTGCTGGCGGCGCTCGACACGCACGCGCCGGCGACGGGCATTCTCCGATTCTGGCCGAGGCGGCGGGAAGAATGGCGCCAGAGCAGCGGCAATCTGCTTGATGCGCGCACCGACCACCGACGCCAGTGCCGCCAGGGTGCGCACCAACTCGCGGCGCGCGTGCTCTTCGCTCATGGCTTGCTTCCCCCGTTCTCTTGTGTAACATTCCCGCTTTTGCGCCGCCAGATGCGCCACGCGCTTGCGGCCACCAGCGCCAGGCCGGCGACGATGCCCAGCGCGCCACAGCCCCACGTTTCCAGCCAGTCAAGCATGCGGCTCGCTCTCCTCTGACGGCGCGGGCATGAGCGGCGGCATCACGCCAGCGTCAGCCGCTTGCTCACGAGGCGTAAAAGCCTGCTTCATCAGAGTCAGATAAGCAATAAAATGATCAAGGCCTTCCAGGGTTATCTCGCCAGAGTAGACGACCCGCACTATGCAGTCAGGCGCAATCTGCGCTTGCATCAAGACGTTCTCAGGCATCATCGCTCGCTCCCTTGTAATCGGTCGGTTGCCGCAGGTGTCACACGTCCACACATAGCCGCGCCCAGGCACAGGGCCGCCGTGCATCGCGTGGCTGCCGCACTTCGGGCAGCGCAACACGTCGATCATCGCTCGCTCTCCTCTCGCTCGGCAATCTGACGTTGATAGGCCGCCCACACGCGCCTCTTGGCGCGATAGAGCGTCGGCTCCGTACCGCAACCTTGCTTATAATGCCACGAGTACGCGACGGGAAAGCCGCGCGGCGTGAGTCCGACGAAGCCGATTCGGTCTCTGTCGTGCCAGAGGCCGTGGCAACGATAACCATGTTCCCAATGAGGTTGATCGATCATCGCTCGCTCTCCTCTGGCGGCGCGTGCTCGGCAAAGAATTGCGCGTTCCACGCCTCGGCATAGGCGCGCCAGTCATCGATGGCCGCCCATATCCGCGCCCGTCGCTCCCGATCGTTCATTGACGCCGCACCGCGCACCTGGATGCGCACCTGCACGCCGTCGGTAAACGCGATAATCGCATCGCCGTACAGCGTCGTCTTGGGCCAGGGGTCGGCAAAAGCGCTCAGTGTCCTACTCACTGCTTGCTCCATTCCGACCACGTGTGGGCCACGATGGCGCGCCACTGTTCCGGCGCGTAGCTCGTCTGCCAGCGGCGATAGGCTGACAGGCGGCGATACCGGCGGCACTCGTCGCGCGTGACGAGCGCCAGGTAAGCGGCGAGCGGCAAGCACACCGTCGCCAGCGCCAGGACATCCTGCGGGGTCATCGCTCGCTCCTTTTATCCTAGCTCTGAGACAATGCCGAGACTCAGGCGCGCTTGCTCTATGCGCTCGACACGCCGGTATTCCGCATCAATAATGCTAGTTGCTTCGTTGATCGTCTGGCGATCCCGATCCGTCAGGGCACCATCGGGCACAGATCGGGTAATGATGCTCAGCAGGACATCAATCTCGGCAAACAATTCTTCTTTGGTTGGTTGTCTTTTCTTGTTCATCGCTCGCTCCTTTCGCGCTCGCGCACCAGCCGGGCCATGTCGCGCACCGGCCACCGCTCGCCGTCCCATTCGTCGAATGTAGCCGCTTGCTTGTCGAAACGCAGCGGAATCATGACGCCCGCCTCGCCGTCGCGATGCTTGAGCGTCAACAACTCAGCCCAGGCGGCATAGGCCAGCGGGTCGCCCTCTCTGGGCGCGAGATAGTAGCTCGGTCGGTAGAGGCCATAGACCATATCGGCGTCTTGCTCTAGCCGCCCGCTCTGGCGCAAATCCGCGAGTTGCGGGCGCTTGGCCTCGGTGCCCCGCGCCTCGGTCTGGCGATTGAGCTGCACCGCACACAGGACGACGATGCCCAGGCGCATCGCCATCTGCTTGAGCCTGAGGCTGATGGCCCCGATGCGCGCCGTCTCGTTGCCGTCTTTCGCCGCGTCGCCCATGAGGTCTAGCTGGTCGATCGCCAGCAAGCGCAAGCCGTGCGCATTCTTGGCTTCGGTGGCCAGCAGCGAAAGCTGATCGGTCGTCACGATCCCCTCGTGGAAGGCCAGCGCGTCGCCCACCTCGTCGCGATCGGACTCAAGCGCGTGGCTGAACGTCCCCCAGGCGGCCATATCCACCTCGTCACCGCAGCGAAAGCCGCCGCGAAGGCGCTGCGTATCCAGCCCGGCGCGGCCCGCGACGAGCCGCCGCGCCTGGGAGACGGAAGGCATTTCCAGCGTCGCCACGTCCACACAGCCTGATCCCTGCGCATGCAGGCGCCCCGCGACGCGCCGCGCAATGGCCAGGAGAAGCGCGGATTTGCCGCTGCCAGGGCGCCCAGCCAGGAGGATGAGCTGGCCTGGCTCATAGCCGCCCGATCGGCTGTCGATGCGGGCAAAGCCGGTGCGTAGGCCCGATTCCGGCTGATCCATGCGCCGCCAGGTGTCATCGGCCAAAGCGTCGAGCACCTGGCTATACGTCTGGCGGCTGGTGTGGTGCGCTGGCGACAACGCCAGAATGCGCGCGAGGCGCTGCATGGCCACGGTGCCCACACGGTCGGGATCGTCGGCCTGGTACGCCTCGCTGGCAATCTGCCCAGCGGCGGTGATGAGCAGCCGCTTTTGCGCCAGGCGCAAGACGACGCCGGCATAGTGCCGCGCATGGCTGGCATGCGGCGTTACATTCACCGCGTCATACACCAGCGTAATCCCGTCATGGGCAAGTGAGGCGTCGAGCGTCGCCATGCGGTCGAGCACCGTCACGAGATCGGGCGCCGCCTCGCGGGCCACGTCGCCCACGGCGCGCCAGGCCAGGGCATAGACCGGATGGGTGAACAGATCCGGCGTCAGCCAGATCAGCTCGCTCGCCACCGCCGGGTCGATGAGCGCGGCACCGATGACGGCGGCCTCGGCGGCTAGGTCGGCAGGCAGGCTATAGTCGCTCATGACGATTTTCTCCCGTTCTGGGCTGCGAATTCCTCAGGCCACACGTCCTCATCCAGCCGATACTCCATCGGCGGCGGCTGGCGCGGCGGTGAGGCACGAGGCAACGGCTGCATAGGGCGCTGGCGTTGGGCGTCAAGCGTGTCGTATTTCTGGCGCAACTTTTCCGCGCTCAGGATGTTCGTCTGCCAAAATGGGCTGGCGCGGGCAAAGTCGATGACGGCGCGCACCTGCTCAGGCGAGCGACCGTCGAGGCGCAACATTTTGTCGATGTGCTTGGCCCACGGCTGTAAGGCTGAAAGTGTCAGCTTGGGGACGTTGGCGCCTGGGAGCACGGCGAGGATCTGGCTGCGCAGGTGGGTTGCGAGCTGCACGGCGTCGCTGTCCTGGGCAAAGCGCGCCGCAGGCTCATCATCGTCCGGCGCCTTTGGCGCCGTGACGACAGACGACAGGGCGACGGCAACGTCGGACGATGTTGAAGGTGAAGGTGAAGGTGAAGGTGAAGGACGGGGCGCGCGCGCGAGGCGCGCATCTTCGCGCGTTTGCGCGTCACTGCGCGCGTTTGCGCGCGTTTGCGCGCTACTTTGCGGATCAGGATCGGGAGTGCGCGCGGGCGGCGCTGGGTAGCGCGAATCATCGCGGTCGCGTTTATCGCCGCGGATATGCGTCTGATAGCGATACCACTTTTCCGGCGCGATATACATATAGGAGTGCCCACTGACTTCATAGCAGATGATGAGGCCAGCGGCGGCATAGACCATGAGCGCCTCGGCCACGTCCTCAACATGAATGAATCCCATCATCGGGAACACTTGCGCTTTCAGGCGCTTGGGAGAGGCATCGGCGCGGCCCCAATCATCAAATGCCGTGATCATCCAGGGCCACATCAGAGCGGCCTGTGGGTGCGAGTCCGCAATATCGCTGAGCCGCTCGTCGAGGCTCATGTCGCTGGTGATAAAAACCTTGTGACTCATCGCCCTCTATCCCTTCATCCTCTAATTGCCGCTTCTACCATGCTCAAATCGCGCCATGCGAGCAGTCCGATAGGCGGCAATGACAGATGGTGAGTTGTGAATGGTAAATAACGACAAGGCTTGTTTGAACCATGCGGATGTATCCCTGTGCTCATGGTGCTTGGCCTCCATGCCAAGCGAGTGAAAGAGGGTGAGATACAGTTGATGGAGACAGGTGCATCGCTCACCTCCATTCGTACCACTGCCATCAGGCTCCCATATGAGTGATGTTGTCAGACAAATTGGGCAAACGGCCCAAAACAACCCCTGGAATGGTTCTATCTCGCCATACTCATTTTGAATCATCTGATAGACGCCATAATCCAGCAGATTCCCGTTCCCATCAATGAGGGGTAAATCTCCAAACAAGTAGACATTGGTATCTTTGTCTACATGCGCTGCCAGGCGTAAGACCTTTTCCCAGTCATCTTCAGTTGGCTCACGGCCTTTCACCTCAATCCAATACTTATGATCTGGCAGATAAAAATCAGGGAGATACCAGAGACCATCAAGATCGTAGCCCTCTTTCTCATACTCCCAACGGATGTCAAGAGCATCAAAGAAAACTGCCCAGCGCGCCTCAAGCCGACTGCGAAATCGATGACCTTTGTAGATAGTCTCTATCGCCTTCATCGTCCCCTACCTTCTTTGTGCCTTCAACCTCTAGAAATCCCCGCCGCGCGAGGGAATACACCGCCCGCCAGACATCGCACCACAGTAACCGCGTCACCGCCATGCAGCCGTGCCACAAAAGCACGCGCGGCTTGCCGGTGTATTCCGAGACCGCCAGCACATAGCAGCCCACCCGCTGCTCTCTGGCCGTCGCGCTGGTGAGATCGGCCAGTCGCCCGCGCGCCGTGACGGCCAGCGGCGTGTGTCGCGTCGTGTCGCTGGTGGGGGTGTGCGCCATATCCGTATCGCGCTGGTCAGGCGAGCGTCGTGTACTGCAATTGTACTGCAACGCCGATCCACTTTCCTGCCTGTCGCCGCTTACCTGTGCGTGTGCCATGTCTGGAATCATCAGGGCTAGCGTCTCTGTGCATGGCTGTGCAAGGTTAGTGGTGCTATTTCGTAAACAGCAGGCCGTGAGTTCAAATCTCACCATCGGCTCCTGCTCTCGCCTGACTTCGCGCGCTCCTCTCTCGTGCCGGATGGACCCGTTTGACAGCAGTTTTACTGCAATTGCGCGGAATTGCTGTCATCGCCGCTTGCTTTACCGTCCCTAGACGCCGCTCGGTTGACCGCTTGCTTCGGTGTCTTGAAAGATGTCCCTTGTGGCATATCGCCATAATGGCAGTATAGCATACTGCACTTCTTTCCGCAAGAGGTGGTATAATGGGATCGGAACGTGGTCACAATGAAGGGAGCGACGCCATGCAAGCGGCCCAAGTAGAAACGGTCTCGGTGAAAGAGTTTGCCCAGGCGTTGGGATGGGATATTTCGACCGTGCTGCATGCCATCAGCAAGGGGCGCGTCGTCTCGCTCACGAAGCGCGCGCCTGGCTTGCGCCGTGTCCCTGCCCATCGTATCCCCCGCTCGGAGATCGACCGCATCATCAAAGAGTCCTGATCGTGGCGTGGTCATGAGGCATCAATCATCAGCGGCTGTCGCAAAGATTCCAATGCGCTTGCCGCCTGTCTCACAAGGCCAAACATCTCTTCCCATCGCTGCCACGCCTCGGCATCAAAATGCTGACAATCCACGGCGCTTGGCAGTTGCCCGACGATCTTGCGCAGCGCGCCAATACTTTCCGTGCTGGTGGTTATCCAGCGAGCGAGAATACGCCCCCCTTGTTCCTCTTCCCAGGATTGATCGCGTTTGCCGGCTGCGATGCTCTCTAGATCACGCGCATGGGCCGCGAGCTTCTCTTGCTGATGCTGTGATTCCGCTAAGCGATTGGCGAGATCCTTGCGTTGCGATTCGAGCAACGCGATCCGCGCCTCTTGATCTTTGGATGGCACCACCTCTATTTCCTTGACCTGAGTGAGCATGCGATCCTTCTCAGTAAGTTCCTCTTGCAAGGCACGAATGGAATGGGTCAGAGCATTGACTCGGCTTTGCGTGTCCTCAGCGACCTGTTCATACTCTCGCGCCTGTCGCTGCCATTGGGCAGTTTCATGACGGGCGGCCTCTGCCTCAGCTTTTGCCGCTGCGATGGCCTCTTTGACGGCGGCGGTGGTGCGATCGACCTCGCCTGATGCCACCTGCCCTATGATAGATTCGGGAGTGGAAGGAGCAGCAAGTAGGTAAAGGATACTCGGACTCAAATTCGTCAAAATGACGTTTTTGTCGCTAAATCGTTCAGCCACTTGCATAAATCGCAGAGCGGTTGGTCCACTCATCTCAAATTCCGTTGCCAGCCACGCAAGGAATTGTCCATGCGGCAAACGCCCTTTTGCCGCGATCAACTCTTGGCCGATAGCGATGATGTCCTCAGCGGCGCGTTTCATGCGCAGCCGGATGCGCTCCGCTGCCATCCTGAGTTCTATGGCGGTCTCAGGCGCGAGAGCCGCATAGTCGAATGTCGTCTGAATGAGATCAGTCATGGCTTTCCTCTGGCGGCATCTCTATCCCTTTGGTGGGGAATGCGATGGGTGGTAAGGGTGTCTGTGACGAGGCGCGCCGATTTTCTAGCACGGCGTTCAGCAATTCTTTTTGCCCCGCCATGATGCTCTCGGCAAGCTCCCGATTCTCTAGCGCCATGTGGTGGCTCACCTTGCCGACGATCTGATACATCTTGCGCAGGATCATCACGAGATCCATCTGAGCGCGTGCCACGTCATCACTGAACACCTGGTTATAATGCTTGACTTCCATAATGCGTCGCATCACAACCAGGCGGCATATATCGGTAAGCCAGGCATAATTTTCTTCAACAACCGCCCGATAGCGCGGTGTGTATTCATGGGTAAGCCAGTACGCAAAATCGGTGGTGAGCGGTTCTACCTGGCCGGTCAAATGCCCTTTAGCAAGACGACTCATGCCGCGTGTGCTGGCGTATTTATGCCAGGCGGCAAAGACATCCTGCGCTCGGATGATCTCCGCTCGTGATTCTTTGCTGACGATACGCGACACCTTGATCTCAGTTTTCAACTTGCATTTTACGAGGCATTCAGTGAAGTACGGTTCTGCGACAATCTGAACCGCCTCACGCTCCGCTCGCCGTTCCTGCTCAAAAAACAGATGCAAGGCGCGGGCATCTGGAATAGTCTCTAATGCGTGCTCTTGGACAACCACGGTTCACCTTCCTTTACTCCCCAAACAATGTTTGTTGCCCTCTGGCCTCTGCTTGCGCGAGGCGCTTGCGGGTGCGTGTCTCTCTGGCGTGGCGCGCGTGCTCATCAGCGTCATAGCCGATATGGCATGCCTGGCAAAGCGCCGCCAGGTTCTCATCTCGGCAATCACTCGGATCGTGGTTCAGATGCGCGACGGTCAAAACAACCGGCCCGCCGCTTTTTGTCGCTGACCCCTGCGCAACGTCGCACCACTCACAGCGCCCACAGGCACGCTCACGGATGCGCCGTGAGATGATAGGCCATCCGGATGGGTACAGGTGACGTTGCATTGGCATAACTATTCCTCTCCCTCTTCTTCCCCATCATCGCCGCCTGGTGGCAACGCCAAGAGCGGCGTCGCCTCATCGCCCGCTTCCTCATGCAAGATCAGCCGATCCATCGTCTCCGCCGCCTGGCTGTGCATGCCGTGCGTCGTGTGGCTGTAGGTATCCAGCGTCAGACCGATGCTGCTGTGCCCCAACATCTCGCTGACCACCTTGGGATGCACGCCGGCCTTGAGCATGAGCGTCGCCGCCGTGTGCCGCAGGTCATGAAAGCGCATATGCGGCAGCCCCGCGCGTGCCAGCGCCGGCTCGAAGACGCGATGCACCAGATAGCCGGGGTGGAGCGGCAAGCCCTTTTGCGTGCAAAAGACGAGATTCCAGCCCGGAATCCACTGATCAGCTAGGATCTCGCGCTCGCGCACCTGGCGCTCACGGTGCGCTTCCAACGCATGGGCGGTTGCCGCGCCGACGGCAATCAGCCGCCGGCTGCTGGCGCTTTTGGGTTCCATCAAGAGCGGCTCACCTTTGACGCGCTGCAAGGCGCGCGTAATGGCGATGGTGCCGTGCTCACAATCCACGTCGGGCCAGCGCAATCCCAAGATCTCCCCCTGGCGCATGCCGGTGGCGATGGCCAGCACGAACAGGGCATAGTAGCGATTTTCTCTCAATTGCGACAAGAGCGCCTGCACGGCGTCGAGGGAGAGCGTGGCCATCTCGTGACGGCGCACGCGCGGCGCGTCCACCATCTCCATCAGATTGCGGTCGAACACGCCTTGCCGCACGCCAGTCGCACAGACGTGATGCAGCACGCCGTACAAGTGGTGCACAGTCGTCGGTGACAGCCCATCGGCCAGGCGGCGCGCCAGCAGCTTTTGCAGGTGCTGCGGCGTCAGCTTGGCTGGTGGCACCGTCTCCAGCTCGTGCGCCAGGCGGATCATGTACCGATAGTGCCGCACGGTCGCCGGCTTGACGCTCTGCTCGATCATCGCCAGCCACGCCGCGAAGAAGTCACCCATCGTGCGATAGGCCACGCCGGGCATGAGCCGGCCCGCGCGCTCGACCTCGGCGTGCAGATCCTTGAGACGCGCCTGGGCGTCGGCGCGCGTGTGCGCATAGGCCGTCTTGCGCGTGCCGTCCGGCATGGAGACCTGCGCCATCCAGCGGCCATCGGCGCGCTTGACGATGCTCCCCTCATTGTTACCACGTCGGGGCATAGCGGGCCATCTCCTCACGCACGAAGGCATCCAGCGCCTCGCGGGGCACACGCTGGATGCGCTCACTGACGTGCACGACGCGCAGGGCGCCTCGCTTGATCATGCGTCGCACCGTGTCCTCACTCACCTGAAGCTCGCTGGCCACCTGCGACGTGCGCAGGTAGCGCAGCTCGTGCGGCGGCGGGCGTTGCGGCCTGGGCGGCGCCTTGGCTTTCTTGGGCGTGGCCTTTGCCTGGCTCATGCGGCATCCTCCGGCTCGCGAAATCGGCCTATCACCATCGTCTGGCCGCTTGCCTGGCTCAGCCGCCCCGACAGGCGCATGTCGTGCGCTTGCTTCAGGAGCCAGAGCTGATCGACCGGCGCGTCACGGTCGATCGTTTGCGCGACGAGCACATAGACGCCGGAGCGCGCGCCGGTCACGTTGCGCTGATCACGGAGCGTCAGGTTGACGCGATAGCCCAGCGCGTCGCGCACGGTGACGGCGGCGAAGCCGTCACGCCGCGCCATGATCACGAGATCGGCCAGCGTTTGCGTCGTCGGTGGCGCGTACACCCTGCCGTCGCGGGCGCGTGGTCGCGGGGGGAATCGTCGGGGCATCAGGCCGCCTCGCTTTCTGCCAGCACGCGCGCGATCTGCGCTCCCAGATATTCCGTGTACGCCGGTGGGATCGCCTGTGCCAGCTCATCACGGCTCATCCAGTTAATTCCCATCGCCTCGTGCCATGTTTTGACGGTATACCTGGGACCACGCATGTTATAGCCATGCCCAGCAACCGTGACATATTCGCCGGTTCGCACACTGCCAACATGATGGCATGATCCAGGCGGATAGAGCAGATGAGAACTGTCGAATAGCCGGTGACGAAGCACGCGCAAATTGAACATCGTGCCACAGAGCATGACGGGATGCCGCATCGGCGCGGATTGCACATTCTCGATGATCCACGATGCCGACTGGTGGGCTAGGCGCTCATAGGTCGCCGCCAGCATCCAGCCAGTCTTGTGATCGCGCTTATGAAGCGCCTTCAGGACGCTATGATCCTGGCACGGCGGGCTGGCGTGCACAAAATCATAGCCGTCGAGCGGCCAGGTCATGGCGTCACCCAACTCGAAATGGTAGGGGTAGTGCTTTTGCGGCACGCAATCCACACCGGTGATATCGACTGCGAAGCCAGCGGCGGTGAAAGCGCGATGATACCCGACCGCCGCGCCACCGGCGCCACAAAAGAGATCCAATACCCTCAGTTTCCTCATGCCGCCGCCTCGCTTTCCAGCGCCGCACGAATGCGGGCGCGCGCGCGCATGAGGATCATCTTCGTCGCCGCCTCGCTCACCCTGGCCCAGGCGGCAATCGCGGCGATGGGATAGCCCGCCTGATGCATCATGAGCATGTGCCACGCGCGCGTGCCCGCCGCCGCACGTGCCTCGCGCCAGAAATCGGCCATCAGCACGCGACGCTCTGGCGACGCCGCCGGATCGGGGATCCTCTCCCACATCGCCCGCTCGTCTTTGCTCCCCTCGTCACGCAATGCCGCCGCCAGCGCCACGCCGGTCGGGGAGTGCTGATGCCGCGCCAGATCGATCGCCGCGTGGGTGATCGCCTCGTAAAAATAGGACCGTGCCGCCTCTGGGGCCAGCCCCTCAACCTTCGCCCGGCAGCGCACGAGCTTGCACGCCACGTCTTGCACCACGTCGGCGGCGTCGTCGCGCGAGAAGTGGAAGTGCGCCCCCAGGCGGCGCATCGCCAGCGGCGCACAGGCGAGATAGAGATCAGCGACGGCGACCATAGGGCACCACCTTCTCGGCAATCATCCATGCGCGCGGATGGGGATCGCATCGCGCGCGCACCGTGAGCCGCCGGCCATAATCCAGCCAGCTCGCCAGCGCGATGGGGTTGCTTTCCAGCGCGTCGGCGGGGATGATCGGCGTAAAGCACGCCGGCGGCACGTCGTCTGCCTCAAGCGCCGCCGGTAGCCCGATGGCCGCATACGAGAACGAAGCGGCGGGCGATTGATTATTCATGGCCCCACTCTTCTGGATAGATCGGATCTTTCCAGCGGCGCGTGCCGTGGATACGATACTGGATGCTTGATTGCAATATCATGTGTGGATCGACCTCCACATAGCGCACATGCTGATTGCCCGCTTGGTATTGAAAGAAGATCGACCACGGCTCACTAAAGCCGCCGTAGTCGAGAATCTCTAACTTCTCGACCTTGTGTCCCTCGCGCTGGCACCATTCCCGATGTCGCGCTATGCCTTCAACCGCTTGCTCCTGAGTCATGATGCCTTCACCTTCCGATCGGCGATTCTCTTGTGTAACATCGCCGCCAGGGTATCAGAGACGCATGTCGGTTGCTCTTTGCCCAGATACGTGCAATGCAGCTTCCGCTCGCCAGCAAGCCGCCAGTAAGCCCACCAGTACGGGCCATGCCCTTGCTTGCTTTTACAGGTGCCACACGCCGGCTTGCCGCAGCGGCGATATTGCAATTGGTACGTGACGCGCGCGCCGTCGGGGATATTTTCGATCATGGCCGCATCTCCTTTTCGCGCCATTCCAGGCCCACGATCGCCGCCGATGCCGCACCTAGCGTCGCCAGCGCCCCATCGTAGGCCAGCGCCGCCAGCCAGGGCAGTGACGCCGCCGCCGATCCCTCGCGCTGGTGCGTGTCCCAGGCAAGATCAAAGTGCGCTTGATTGAGCACGGCCAGCGCGTCGTAAGCCGCCGCCAGCTGCGCACGGATTGCCACGAGACGCTCACAGGTCGTCATGGCCGCCGCATTCTCTTGTGTAACAATCCGACTTTTCCTCTTGCGAGATGTTACACAAGACGTATCAGAGACAACAGAGGCCAGCGTCGCGGCGGTCATGATTGCATCTCCGGTCGTGTAATGTTGAGCGCCACCGCCGCCTCGTCATCGACAGCGCGTATGAGGTTGAGGCCAGCCACCAGCCGGTTATTGATGCGCAATGCCTCGGCGATCCGCGACCATACAGCCAGCACCGGCACGTCGCGCAGCACCGCCGCTGGCAGCGTCACGATGCACACCACGTCCAGCGGCTCGTTGGGCGACCAGGGCGCGATCATGGCGTCGCCCGAAGCGACGGCGCGATCCAGCGCGGCTTTCAGCACCACGCGGTACTCCTCTGCCGTGTACCACTGCCACACCGAGCGCAGGATCTGGCGCTTGAGGTAGACCGGCGCGGGCAGCGCCGGTGCCCACAGCAGCGTGCGATCGCGCGGCGCGACCACCTGGGGCGCGGGGCCATCGAGCAGTAAGCGCACCTCATCCAAAATATCCATCATGCTACCTGCTTCTTTCGTGACTTGCGATGCGGTGTCATGGTGCGCTGTGGCGCTTCGTTGATGGCCGCGATCATCTCCCTGGCATCGCGAAAATGATCCACCGCATTGGGCATGGGCCGTGACGGCTCGGCTTGAATGGCGACATAGAGCGTGTTGAGGTCATCTGCCACGAGTTGCGCGCAAGAGCGGTAGGCATAAGCATGGGCATGCACGGCCACTCCTGCTATGCGCCCCCACACTTCCCACAGGCTGGTCTCTGATTCGCGTGGCACCAGGATCGGATAGAACTCCAATCGCTTCATTGTTCTCATCACATCGCCTCCCCCATGACCGCGCTGTTGAGGTCATTCCAGATGCCCGGCAACGCGCTGTAGACGCCGCCGCACAGATCGGTGACATAGAGCCAGCCCTGATGATTCGTGACGGCCAACTTGAGCGCCTTCGCCAGTGCGGCGGGGTCATAGGGCGTGCAATAGGTGAGCATGCCCATCGTCGCGGGGTTCTGGCTGGCCGCCCAGGATGGGGCCGTTTGGGCGACGAACGCGCTATACGTTTGCTCACTCGTCACGGTGATGTCACACGCGGCGATCATCGACTGCGGCGGCCAGCTGCCAGGATTGCACAGATCGATCCCGTTGGTGATGGCCGCGTGGATGTAGGTCTGGAGCGTTTGATAGTAGCTCGTCTCAGCGGGATCGGTGCTGCCCTCGTCAAGCCACGCACCATCCACGTTGTACCAGCTTATCCACTCGCTGATTTGCGCCTCAACCGATGACAGGCTATCCGCGCCGTGACCCGTCTCGACCTGCCCGATCACACAGAGGCCAGCGGCTTGCCACGCCGCGATCGCCGCGCCGAAGTAGCTGTTGTACGCCGTTCCGGGGCCGTTGGCGATGTCCGCATCCACGATCCCGACCGTCGGGGCCATCGCGCTCACTTGCGCCACGCCAGCGGCGTCATACTCGTTGTACCCGTGCGCCGGAAAGACGATGCGCGGCGCGGTGCTGGCGGCGCTATCGCACAAATCCGCCGTCGCCGTGTGGGGCCGCTGGTGCGACCAGTGCGACTGGCCGACGGCGCCGCTGACGCCCGGAGAAGTGAGCGTCAGCACAAGCGCCGCCGCCAGAGCGATGAAGGAGAGGCGAGAGGGTTTCATGATGCGCCGCCTCTCTGGCCGGAGCCGCCGCAATACGAGCAGACAATCTCACTGCCAGCACGTCCATCAGAGAACGTCACATAGCCCAATCCCTGGCAATTGACACAGACATCCCGCGCTGGCGTTGGCGTCGGGCGCGGCGCCTCAAGAGCGGCGACACGCGCCTCAAGGGCCGCGAGATAGGCGAGCAGATCTTCAAAGAGCAGATCAACGTTCATCGGGAGCGCGCTCTGACGCTGATAGGTCGCTCTGAGATCGCGGAACGTGGTCATGCCATCGCCTCTTTCCGCTCGCTCGTGATCGCCTCATCCAGCGCGGCTTGCCAGTCCTCACGGTTGCGTGCTACGGCTTCCATCAGCGCCGCATAGTCGCTCAGGTTGTTTTGCGCCATGAGCGACCGCACCGCCGCCAGATGATCGGCGCCCGCCCATTCCATCGCCTGTAACTCCGTCTGGATGCCGTGCAGCGCCAGGCGATCGAGCAGCACCGTCATATGGCCGAGATCGCCTGCTTTGAATTGGTGCGCTTTGCAATAGGCGTGCAAGGTTGCGCCACTGACGCCCAGATCCTCGCAGCGCAGTTTCAGGCTCGCCATGACCTCATCGAGCGACGGGCCTTTCAAGAGCGTGGGAACCGTCGTGCTGGCGCGGGCGGGCTTGGATGTGGATTGCGACGCCGGCGTGGCAGGGGCAACGCGGCGCATCTCATCGGCGCTGGCGATGCTGTCCACCGCGCCGAATCCGGCGAATCCGAGCGCGCGCCCGACCGCCGAGGTTTCCGCGCACTCGATCGGATTGGTGCCGTCGGCGCTTTTGGGATCGGCCTTGAACTTGATCTCGCTCGTGCCCATGTGACGGTAGCCTTTGACCTCGATCGTTACGGTCACGAAGTAACGATCGTTCAACTCAAAGAATCGTTCATCGATGATCTGATAGCCGGGCGTGTAATCCGGCGATTCATGCGCCGCGCGGCTGCGCTCAGCAACCGAGACGTACTCTTTGTTTTTGAGCATGATTGGCGTGACGGCGACGCCTTGCACGGTCTTGGGTGCGCTCATCCCTGTGCCTCGCTTTCCGCCGCCTCGATGACGGCCAGCCCACGCCGCAATCCGGCGATGGTCGCGCGCCGCACGGCCTCGCCTTCTTCCCATGCCGCCTGGATCTGGCGCACGGCGACGCCAGAGGCGATGAGCGCCGCGTCGAAGCGCAGCACGGTATAGCCGTCGAGCGCCGCCTGATTGTACTTTTCGAGGTCTCGGCGATAGCCCGCGCCGCGCGTGTGACGACCGCCGGTGAACGTGCCGCCCTCGCACTCGACGACGACGCCCTGGCCCGGATAGGCCAGATCCGCGCGCCAGCGGCGCGGCGGATGGAAGCGCCACTCGCGCACCGGCGCGGGCAAGCCACAGACATGAATCTGCATGCACAGCGCCGCCACAAGATCGCTCTCGCGCGGCAGGGATGTGGCAGTGTTCACGGCGGTCATGAGTGCACCTCGCTCTCTGGCGTGATGACGCCCAGGCGGAGCAACACCGCCTCGCTCTCGACAATCTGCGCGTGCATGCACTCGATAACGCGCTGGATCTGTGTGTCGTACTGACTCGCGTAATCCGCCAGCTCGTCGCGCATCTCGCTCAGGCATGCGAGCATCGCTTCCGCCGTCTCAGCCAGCTCGCTCATCCGGCCCACCGATCGCGCGCTCAATTCCGACGCGATCGCTTCCATCGCCGTGCGCACCGGCAGCGAATGACCGGCGGCATGCTCATTGATGTAACTGGCCGCGAGCTGGGCGGCCAACTGCTCTGGGGTCTGACGGGGCATGCGCCCCGTTCCGCATGCTTGATTGCCCATCAGAGCACCTCCATTGCGCGGCGGACCTCGTCGCGCTGGTCGATGCGCGCCGCGATGCCCATGAGCGCCAGCATGTCGATCGCGGCCCAGAGCGCGTCGGGGCTGGCATTGAGGGTCAGATCGTGATACAGCGCGCTCCAAATGATCTGGCGCGCATAGGTGGCCGCGCGTGCAGCCGCGAGCTGGTGCCAGCAGCGGCGCGTCGCGGGGCAATCGCAGTGGCCATCGGCGCTGACACGGTGCCAGCGGCCAGCGTGGCTGTGCGAGGGGGCGCTGAACGTCCACGCCTCGCGGGCGGCGTCATAGCGCGCGATGACGGTAACGTCGCCGTGTGGCGTCTCGACGACGACGGGGAATCCCGCCGGGGTTGCGGCGCGGGCCGGTCGCGTGGTAGACTGGGGGAAAGTGCTGGAAAGTGTCGCGTTCATTGTTGTGGTCCTTTCCGGTGCTGCCGCTGGCGTCTCAGAAACGCTGGCGGCGTTTTCTTATGCCGAGAGAGGTGCGGCGAGTTGCGCTCTGCGCTCTGCGAGCAGTGTGAGCAGCGCATCGATGACGCATTGGCGGGTCTCTGATCTCACGATATGCAGGTCATTCTCTACTTGCGAAACTAATTTCTGCGAAACCCGCGCGCGTATGGCGACCTCTGTTTGTGAGATCCGCGCTCGTCGGCGGATCAGATGAAACTCATCGCCAGTCATGCTTTCGCCTCCTTCCAGTATGATTATACATCGGTCTGATGCTCGTGTCAAGGTCCATAGCATGGATTTCGATCCATTTTGGAGAAACTCGTTTTTTGGGGCAAAAATATGGGGGGAGTTCCGTATGCGCGAGTCAAGGCACATGCTGTGATCCAACGCAAATTATCTGGACAAAAGTATAGGAACC